>CZRL01000082.1_pt1 | contig 144940 bp, 133 predicted proteins | sample 734451 | NCBI WGS metagenome assembly CZRL01 (sample SAMEA3597868, study PRJEB11362) | hydrothermal vent metagenome | biome: marine hydrothermal vent biome; feature: marine hydrothermal vent; material: ocean water | place: Atlantic Ocean | collected 2010-09-19/2010-10-04 | reverse complement strand
TGTCATGGGGATTCAGGAAGATTGTCTGTCGGCCCTCAGGGCCGAGGCGACCTGGCGCTGGAAGTCATGTACCGCATGTTCACTCACGTCGGTGCGGCCCTGATCGACAATCAGATGGCCCTGCCGGTAGCCTTTGCTGTGCAGTCCCTGCTGGACACTCTCACAGATAGGGATATCTTCGAGGCGGACGGTGTGCACGAAGTCGATCACCTCTTGTTCAGCGTGGGTCGGCGTTTCTGCTGAGAAATACCATTCCGTTTCCTGGATGGTCTGTTCGGCGCCCGCCGGCGTATGATGAAAAACGGTCAGGTTTCCACCCGGGTAGACCTCAAACACCATGTTCGGCCACACGAACCAGCTGCCGAACTCGTGGCTCGACTCGTTGCCTTTGTGCGTGATCGCGTAGCCCTGCTGGTCACCAACATCACCCGTGATGTGCCGGTGATAGCCCGGATACACTTTGATCCTGTAGCGTGAAATATCGAGTGCAGTCTCTACAAGACTCGGGTGCCGGTTGGGGCAGTGATAGCACTCGGAATAGTTCTCGATAGAGTTCTTCCAGTTCGCCGCCAGTGGGTAGTGATGGGTGTGTGCGCGGACCAGGTTCGGTGCATCGGGGGCAAGAGTTAGGATCTCAGCTTCCAGACCGTCGTAACGCTCAGCCATGGGCGGAGCATCCCCATCCAGGTTGGCGAAAACAAAACCGCACAACGTATCGACCCGTACTGGCTGCAGTCGAATGCTGTCGTGTGGAAAATTCTTCATTTTGTCACTGCCGCGTGCAAATCGCAGCCCACCATCAAGGTCATAACGCCAGGCGTGGTACGGACAGGTAATCGACTCGTGCACCTGACCCTCGCCCTCCAGTAAACGGTGTGCACGGTGCTGGCACACATTGTGAAATCCTCGGATCTCACCGTGAGTGTCGCGCAGAACTACAACGCTCTGGCTGCCGATGTCGCGAACCACATAGTGCCCGGGTGTTTTGAGCTGGGAGATATGGCAGACGTATTGCCAGTTCCGGTAAAAAATTTGCTCGAGCTCGTCGGCATAAACCGCTTCATCATAATAATAGCGTCCTGGCAGGGTCCAGGCATCGTCAGGATCGTCGCTAAAGTGCGCGAGGTCTGGATAAGATGTTGGCATGATCAGTCCAACCGTTTACGTGGCTTAATCGGGCAGATAACATTGCTCGGTGCTATAGACTGTGCCACTGACCCTACAATATTGGCAAGCGATATCTCAGACGAGCAACCAGAATGAACGACTTGGTGATTCACGGTGCGCTGATTGTTGACGGGTCTGGCAGTGAGCCGACAATCGGCGATGTTGCGGTTCGCGATGGTGTTATTACTGCGGTCTGTCAACCTGGCCTAACAGCTGCAGAGGTGGTCGACGCGGAAGGTCTGGTACTCGCACCTGGAATCGTGGACATTCATACACACTACGATGCTCAACTGACCTGGGATGCCGGTGCCAGCCCATCACCCCAGATGGGAGTGACTACCGTGGTAGTCGGTAACTGTGGCTTCGGATTGGCACCCTGCCACCCGGATCATCGTGATCTCACCCTTAAGAACCTCACCAAGGTTGAAGGGATGCCGCTCGATGCGTTGTTGCGTGGTGTTAACTGGGAATTCGAGACCTTTGGTGAGTACCTGGATCTGCTGGCAGCCCGAGGTGTTGTGCCCAACGTTGCTGCGTTAGCGAACCATTCTTGTATACGAACCTATGTGATGGGTATCGATGCGGCTCAACGGCCGGCAACACCTGGAGAAATCAAAGCCATCGGTGGTCTTCTGCGAGACGCCATGGAATCCGGGGCGATTGGCTTGGGTACCTCGACACTGGAATCGCACAATGGCGAAGGCGGTGTGCCGATGCCATCCCGCTTTGCGTGTGATGATGAATTCCGCGAGTTTGCGCGTGTTCTCGGCGAGCTAGGCCGTGGCGTATTCCAGATCACCAAAGGCGCTGCCACTTCAATCGAGTTCATCGAAGAGCTCTCCGCACTGAGCGGGCGCCCAGTTCAGGTGTGCCCCATGCTGCAGGACCCGGGCCACCCGGCCGATGTGTTCGATTGTATGGATGCGTATGCCGCAGCCACGTCTCGTGGTCGGGAACTCTATGGTCAGGTGACCCCGTTTCCCGAGATTATGGATTTCAATCTCCGTGAGCCTTATCCACTGGAAAGCCTTTCGTCCTGGCAGCCGGCGATGGCAGCCTCGGGCGATGAGGATCTGATGGCCGTATTTCGGGACCTAAGTTTTCGTGAGCGGGTGAAATCAGAGCTTGAAACGGCTGGAGCACCATTTCGATTTTCAAACCAGTGGAACACGATGACCATCAAGTCAAAAGTGTCTAGTGAGCATCGGGTACCGGATAAAAAGTCTATTGCCGAGATGGCGAAGGCGCAGGACAAGCACCCGCTGGACTGTATGCTCGACTTAGCGTTGTCTGAACGTCTGGAAACAAACTTCACTGTTGGTATGTTCAATGCGGAAGAAGATGCGGTCACACGACTGCTGACGCATGAGCGTGCCTGTATCGGTTTGGGTGATGCTGGTGCCCACCTTACGTTTTTTTGCCAGGCGGGCACTGGCCTCTACCTGTTACAGCGCTTTGTCCGAGAACGCGGTGATTTGACTTTGCAGGATGCGATATACCGGTTAACCCAGCAGCCGGCTGAGGCGATGCGGATTGGTGGGCGTGGACGTATCATGGTGGGGGCTCATGCGGATCTTTTCCTATTTGATGCCGATACGGTCGGTATTGGTGAGCGTTGTATGGTCGATGACCTTCCCGGTGGGCTTGAACGCGTACACACCCCTCCGCTTGGTATCCACGGTGTCTGGGTCAACGGACAGCGTGTGGTCGATGCCAGTGGCAGTCTGGTACAACAAATCCAGCCGGGGTCAGTGCTTCGTCAGTTCCGAGCCTAGCCTCAGGGACCCCTTAGGTCGGGGAATTTATTGCTGCAATCAGTCGGCGGGGCGTTCGAGCATTTTGGCTTTCTTGCAGAAAGGAAACTCCGGTCGATCACGTCCCCGTAAAGCATCATAGGCGTGGTTCCAGTGACACCAGTAGATCTCGTCCTTGATCACAACCCAGGCCTGGTAGCCATCACCGCCAACAGCGGGGGGTTGGGCCATTGCTGAGGTCGAGAACACAAACAGTAGTGCAGCCAGTAACGGTTTCATGTCAGGTCTCCTTTTCGTGGTGGTTGTCGTTCGTCAGTTAGTGGCAGCGGTCTCCTGTCTGTCACCATTGATTAGTGGGTCACGCCTAAGCGTGTAGTGATCGAGATTAAATCCAAGTCGAGTAATGCAGTCCGTTCGTAAGAACCCCAGTTTCTTGGCGACTGTACTTGATGGCAGGTTATCTGGATGAATGATGGCACAGAGTGTCGTGAGGCCTAAGTCGCCAAAGGCGTGATTCACGACCGCATGTCCGGCTTCGGTGGCGTAGCCCCGGCCCCAGAATCTTGGGAGCAAGCGGTAACCGAACTCAACCTCGGTGCGATCGTCTGTGTATAGGAGCAGCGTCAGGCCCAGAAAGTCGCCGGTCGACTTGTTGCTGATGCACCAGAGGCCGCCACCGGTTGGTGCCGGTGCACTCAACAAACACGGTAAGTCGGCCAATGCCTGCTTATAGGTGGGAGGGGCCTTGCTCAAACATAGAAAACGTTGGACGCCAGGATCGGAATTCAGGGAGGCAATGGCTGGATAATCAGCCGTCGTGACCGGCTCAAGACAAAGCCTGGTCGTCGTCAGGCTTTCGAGCTCCGCGGGTTCAATCAGCGACGTCGATTGGGGACCGACCCGTACTGGAATGCTTTTCCGGAGATCGTTAGCCTTGGCCATTTCTCTACACCGAATGACTCCACTTTCTTGTTTTACAATCTCGGTCTGCTCGGTGAGCGATAAAGACGAGCGAGATCTGTAACTCATTCATAGATTACTATACTGGGTCAGGTGCTATGGTGCTGAACAAATCCTCAAACGCTGTTTCTGATGTCACTGGTTCTGTGGCAATGCTTGATGTTAGCGCTTGCCTTCCGGATGAACACACGGTGGCGGCGTACGAACGAGACGGCGTGGTCTGTTTGCGTAATGCGCACAGTGCCGCGTGGCTGGCTGTGGTCGAACAGGGGATCAATGCGGCGCTTGCTGGCGGCAGCGAAGACCTCGATATCGTCGACAAAGCAGGTGACAGTGGGCGGTTTTCCTATTCGAGCCAGGCCTGGCAGCAGGTAGCACCCTTCAGGCAGTTTATCTTTGAGTCACGCGTGGCCGATCTGAGTTGGCCGTTTCTGAAGTCCAACTCGCTCACACTTTACTATGATTTTCTGCTTATCAAGGAACCCGGGGCTACCCGAGCCGCAACGCCGTGGCATCAGGACCACGCGTACTATCCCTTGCGCGGCAGTAATGTGATCAACTGCTGGACTGCGCTCGATCCGATTCCGTTGGAAACCGCACTGCGTTTCTGGCGGGGCTCTCATGCCCAGAAGCTGATTTACCAGGCCGCTGAGTTCTCGGGCGAGAGTGATTATCAGCATCTGCGGACCGACCGTCCCCCACCGCCTGACATTGATACAGATACAACTGCTGAAATTCTGGCCATCGACATGAACCCCGGAGACATGCTGGTCTGGGATTCCCACACCTTTCATTCGGCACCCGGCAATACGAGTTCAAATCGGCGTGCGGCGTTTTCGGTCAACTGGACCGGTGACGGAGCGGTATTCCACGATATGCCATCCCTTGACACCTATCGGGACGATGGAATACAGGACGGTATGCCGATCGCGGGTGAGCGTTTTCCAACACTACGCACGCGTGATTCGGCCTAAAGACGCGAATAGGATCAAAAACGTTGACGGTTTAGGTCACCGGTTTACCCGGTGGCACGATATGGCGATCCGGCGGCAGCTTCAGCGTGGTGCGTTTGAGCAGACGATTGTGTGCTGAATCGAAGGCATCGCGCCGATGCATCAGGAAACCGTTGTCCCACATCACCACATCACCAATCTGCCACTTGTGGGTATAAACAAAGTCGGCGTGGGTCGCGTGGGTAACCAGTTCATCAAGCAGTGTCTTGCTCTGTGTATCGCTCCACCCTTTGATACCCGCGGCGGTCGTGGGGTCAAGATACAGCGCCGGGTAGCCGGTTTGGGGATGGCGGTTAACGAGAGGGTGCGTGACAGGCGGCGTTTTGCGGCGCATTTCAGACGGCATTTCCGGTTCGTCATCGTAAGTGGATTGGCGGACTGAATAGTCGTACACAACGTGGAGGTCGTTAATCTCGTCTTTTCTGTGTTCCGGCAGTGCGGCATAGGCGAGTTGCAGGTTTGCCCAGTAGGTCAGCGGAGGCTCTGGCGGCATTTCCACCATGTACAGTATGCTGCCGGTCGCCGGCGCGATCATATAGCTCTGGTCTGTGTGCCAATCGAGTTCACCCGCACCAAGGCCGCCAATCGACTGACCATGGTAGTTTTTCATGTTGCTGATCTGGATCACCTCGGGGGTATGGCTTGAACTCCAGTCTTCCCGCACGATTACATCCGGGTCGCCATAGCTGCAGCTGAAGGCCACCAGTTCGGTCTCAGAGAGTACCTGGCGCCGGAACACCAGCACGCCGTGACGGGACCAGATATCGGCCAAGCGGGCAATCGTCAATTCGTCCTGCGTCTCCCACAATGAAAGCCCTTCGACTTCCTTGGCAAACGCCCCGATAGGATTCAATGTGTACATCATGGGGTGGGCCTCACCCCAGTATCAACAAACTGGGGAACCGATAACGGCAAGCCTGATCGAACAGTGCGCTTTAGACGCATTATCTGCAAATCTCTGGTCTACGTTTCTTGGGGGAAACGGTAGTCTCGGATACACGACGACACAGTGATGCGGTAGGACGAGAAAATCTCTTTCTTTGCCTGCTGCATGATTCGGGCATGTTCAGGATGTTGGCGCCAGGCTCGGACGGCATCTTCATCACGCCATAAAGACAATGACAGCCGCTTGCCGGGTTCAGAACGGCTCTCATAGCCCTCCACCGAGATGAAGCCATCCACACTATACACCTCGGGGTGAATCCTATCGGCCAATGTTTCGTATTGGGTTTCTTGCCCGGGTTTGATGAAATACTCAATAGTGACGCTGATCATTGTTCCTCCTTATGGCCAAAAGTCTACCGTAAGGACGCGCTGCGTGGGAGAACCTGATCCTGGCATCAAAGCCGTTTAAACTAGCAACTGTCTCAGTAAACGATTGGATCTATGTACACCATGTGGAACCGGATAAGAACACTCCTTGAGCCACCGAAACATCCCGGCAACACCAAGCCACCCAAAGAATTCTTGGGTGATGAGTTGGCAGTAGCCAGAACCGCCTGGGAGAAGGAGCAGACCATGGCGACTGCAACCCGCTACATCACGCTGCTGGAGATTGCCCGGCAGATTCAGTGACGCCCAGTTGTGGCATCAGTGTGTAGACGGGCCAGTTCAACCTAGCGGGTTGAATTATGGTCGCAGATGATTCGGTGTACTGTGGCAGCCTCCATTGCCGGCCAGTCTACGGCAAGGCCAAGACCTGGACCGGTTGGCGCATAGACATAACCATCACTTGCCGTACGGAGCACATCGTGCATGCCGTATTCAAAGGTTTTGTAGGGCAGGGGTTGTTCGTAATAGCTGCAGTGACCACAGCCCAGCATCAGATGGAGGTTCGCAGCTGATGGCAGGGTATATCCCCAGGACATCAGCTCGCACTTCATGCCCGCTTCAGCGGAGAGGGACACAGCTTTTTGCGCTGGGGTTATCCCCCCGAGTATGGTGGCATCAGTACGTGTGGTATTCCATGCACCTGTCTTTAGAGCTTCTTCAAACAGGGACAGATCCTGAATCCAGTTGCCAGAGGGTATAACGGGAATGTCTACGGCTCGCGTGAGTGTGCGGTAGCCTGTCAGATCCCAGTCGGGTAAAGGCGCTTCAAACCAGGTGAATGCAAGCGCGTCGAGAACTTTCGCAACTTCAATGGCACTGTCTAGGTCGTAGTTGTTTTCCGCATCCAGCATCAACGCAAGGTCCGGGAACTGACGGCGGGCCTCACGTGCGAGTGCCAGGTCCCGGTCCGGAATACACCAGGTATGAAACTTGACGGCCTGGAATCCCTGGTCAACGAGTTCGCCAACCACAGTCATGTAGGTATCGATATCGGCATACATCGGGGTGCTGGCGTAAGCCGGGATACGCTTCATCGCACCGCCAAGTAGTTGATAAATCGGCTTGTCCTGGATTTTGCCCATGATGTCCCACAGTGCGATGTCGATAACTGCCAGCGCGCCAGGCGGCTGTGGAAAGACCCTAGGCCGTAGGTCGTGGAGAATCGACTCGCGTTCGCACGGATCCCGGCCGATCAGGATCGGCACCAGGTGGCGTAACGACTCGGCGGTGTAGCGATCGTAGCCGAAAGAGGTCGCGTTCCAGACACCGGCGATACCTTCTAGCCCTGCATCAGTGTAGATGCGGATCAACGTGTTGCTTTGGTATTGTCCCGGCAAGTCGTCCGACCAGGTGTGGTGTTCGGTTTCAGGTCCGATGACCTGAATGTCAACACGATCAATTTGCATCGCTATAGCAGAAGTTTCTGATCACAAGCCCAGCGAATCGTCCATCGCAAGCGCGCTACTGTCCGTGTTCTGGACGGGGCCGATAGCGTGGTGAATGGGGTGTTCATCACATTCTTCAGTGCGGTTGCGAAAGGTGGGGGCGATCACAGTCTAGTACGGCACGGGTGTGCAGTAAACGCGGGGTGAGCACCGAATCTTTACAGTCGGCGGACTGTCAGCGTCTGGCTGTGATGAGGTTGTGCAGCTCGTAGGCAGCGTGGGAGCGAATGTCACTGAAACCGGCATCTTCCAGGTGCGTCTGGATTTGGCGACTGCTCGTACGGCGCCCGGTTGAAGGTGGCCCACCGTCATCTTCGTGTTTCCAGTCGATGATCACCAGCGTGCCGTCAGTTTTGAGGATACGGAAACACTCGGCCATTAAACCTTCGGCATCAGCGAGTTCATGATGAACCTGCAGCATCGTGACCAGGTCGATATTCGATTCGGGCAGCGCGGTATATGACTCAGTCATTTCTACACAGGTGATATTATCCAGTGACTGCACTCTGGCCGCTTCCCGCACCAGTGCCAGCATGCCGGGCAGAATATCGCAGGCATAGACGGTTACAGCCGGAAAGCGGGCGGCAAAAGGCAGCGCGACATAACCGGTACCGGTGCCGATATCGGCAATGGTGTGGCCGGAGAACGGTTCAAGTACCTGCCAGATATGGTTGGGGTCTACGCGCTCAAGCCGTTCTGGATCATTCAGGCGTCGAATCCGTGCTGGGTCCATCCCTGAGGTGTTGGTCATGTTACAGGTCCGAATTACGGGTTGTGGAAAACAAGTATACCGAGGTGCGATCGACTATTTGATGAGCCATAAATTTTCTGTCACGGTATCAAGGCCTGCTTCAATAAACATCGGGTTGCGCGAGGTTACGTTTTTGCTTTGCAGCTTCTCTAGCGACTGACAGGCAGCATACAGTCGGTAGATTTCGTCGTCGGTGACACTGAACGGTGGACCGCTCATTTTCTGCTGATCGTAGAGCAGAACACTCAGCAGAACTGAACTGTCTTTCTTGAGGAAACTGGAAACGTGTGGTGCATAACGGGTGCGGTCCGTGGGATTCAGCGCAATCAGCGCGGCGCGGTCCCAGATGGCATCGAAGGTGCCGGCAAGGTCCGCGGTGAGTTCAAAAATATCCCCGACGTACACTGAAAGGCCGGGTGATTCCCAGATTTCAAACGGACCATCCGGCGTTCGGGTCGGCTCAACTTCAAGTTGTTCGAAAAGCTCGGACACGGCCTGTTCGGCGAGTTCAACGCCGACCACGTTGTAACCCTGGTCTTTCAGCCAGCCCAGATCAAGACTCTTGCCGCACAAGGGAACCAAAATGCGGGCGCCCGATGGCAGTTGGCTGATGTAACGCATCAGGGCCGGGTGGACCTGGTCAAGGTGAAAGCGTGTGCGGCCTTCTCGCCAGCGGGCGAGCCACGCTTCTCGGTCTTCCGAGGACAATGTCATGGTTTAAAGCGGATGCCAGGTCGTGCCATCGGCACTGTCTTCAATTCGGATACCGGCCGCAGACAGTTCGTCACGAATATGATCCGCCTGCTCGAAATCCTTATTTATCCGGGCCAAGCGCCGGTCTTCGATGCGCTGTTCAATCCAGGCAGTATCGATGTCGTTGCGTTTAAGTGATGATGCCGTCAAGGCGGCCAGCGCGGTAGTTGGGTCCTGCTGTAACAGTCCGAGCACATCAGCGGAGGCCACAATAGTGTGTTTGAGCTTTGCTTGTTCGGCCGGATCAGACGATTGTCCCAGGTCACCAACGAGTTGGTGGATTCGGGCAAAAACGACGGATGTGTTGAGGTCGTCGCACAAGGCAGAGATTACTTCGCTGTCTAGTACAGGCTCGCCTGATAAGGAATCCGTGTTACAGCCTTCAAGGGCTCGATACCACTTAACCAGCGTCCGTTTGGCTTCGTCGAGCCGGACCGTTGTCCAGTCCAGGGCAGCGCGGTAATGGGTCGACAGCAGCGCTAATCGAATCGCTTCAGCGGGGGCCTGGTCCAGTAGGTCGCGGACCAGCTGTACATTGCCCAGGGATTTCGACATTTTCTGTCCCTCAACAGTGACGAACCCGTTGTGCACCCACATTCGGCAGTAAGGGGATCCACCGTGGGCGCAGACGCTTTGTGCGATTTCATTTTCGTGATGGGGGAAGATCAGGTCCCGGCCGCCGCCGTGAATGTCGAAGGTGTCACCCAGATGGGATTCGGCCATCGCAGAGCATTCGATGTGCCAGCCGGGCCTACCGCGTCCCCAGGGGCTTTCCCAGCCGGGCAGTTCAGACGTTGACGGTTTCCACAGCACAAAATCCATGGGATCGCGTTTGTAGGGTGCGATCTCAACCCGGGCACCGGCAATCATGTCGTCGGTGCTGCGGCCCGACAGTTCACCGTACTCAGGAAATGATTTGATATCAAACAGAACATGCCCTTCAGCCAGGTAAGCATGTTCGCGTTCTACGAGGGATTCGATCATGTTAACAATCTGTTCGATATGATCAGTGACGCGAGGTTCCACGTCCGGTTGAGCGATGTTCAGCGCTGCCATATCCTGATGGTAGGCAGTTGTGAAACGTTCAGTGATCAGGCCTATCTTCTCGCCGGTTTCAATTGATGCCGCATTAATCTTGTCGTCAACGTCGGTGATGTTGCGTACATAGGTCATATCAGAATAGAACAGACGCAGCAGCCGTGCGAGTACGTCAAAAATTACAGCAGGCCGCGCGTTACCAATGTGTGCAAGGTTGTACACCGTTGGCCCACACACGTACATCCCGACACGGTCTGGCTGCAGTGTTTCCAGTTGCTCCTTGCGGGAAGTCAGACTGTTATACAGAAAGATCGAGTCGGGTGCGGGGTCAGTCATAGAGCAGGTGTGATCAAATACAAGGGTCAGTTTTTCGGCTGAGATGCAGGCGTGATCAGAACACAGGCAGTGCTATCACTGGCGATAGCGTGTTTGCTGGATGGACATCTGGATTATAAACCAAGCTTTGCTTGTGCCCGGGTGTATCGGGTTAAGCAGGGATTTTCGCAACCGGGAATGTCTGGCGCCAGAGGTCACGCTGATAGGTCCCATAGTTGAATGTGGTCGAGTGGTTGGAGTCGAAATCGATCAGCGGTCTGATACCGATGTCGGCACTGGGATTTACAAACAGCGGAATGGAGAAACGATCGCGATTACTGCGGTTGATCACCCGGTGAGGAGTAGATGAGAATCTTCCGTTCGACCAAATCTGCATGATATTGCCGAGGTTGATGACGAAGGTCTCCTCAAGAGGCGGTGCCCCCACCCATTCGCCATTTTTATTCTGAATCTCAAGGCCTCCGCAGTTATCCTGCCACAAGATGGTGAAGCCACCAGAGTCGGAATGTGGCACCACACCGATGTCGTTATCGGCTGTCGGGGTATTCTGTGGGGGGTAGTGGTTGACCTTTAAACGGGTCAGCGGCTTCTTAAAGAAGTCTGCGAAGCGGTGTTCGTCAAGTCCGAGTGCAAGAGCAAATCCCCGCATCAGAACCCTAGCCAGACTTTCCACGGCATCAAAATACAGCAGCATCGCCCGCCTGAGGTCAGGCTGGCCGTCTGGCCACTGGTTCGGACCATCCAACAGAGCATCGTTATTCAAAGGACGGTCGTGGCCGATCCAGAAGCCTTCCTGATGGCTGGTGCCTGCTCGATCCTCACCTTCGTAACTGCGATAACCCAAAGGCAGGTAGCCCTGAATCCGTGGGTCGATCACGATCTTCATCTTTTCTGCCACTGGTGCTGCAAAGAACGTCGCCGCTGATTCTTTTAGCGTCTCGACGAGTGCCATGGACACGCCATGGTTGCGTACATACAGAAAACCCACATCAGCACAGGCCCGGTGCAAAGCGTTGATCAGCGTCGGGTCGTCATCGCCAGCAACCAACGAGCCGACGTCAAGGATCGGGATCTCTGAGAAATCAAGGCGACGAGACTGGGGTAGGGTCATGATCAGGGTTCGAGTCGACGCTTGGAGTTGCAGCAATGACTTATACCAGTACCCGGCTGATTTCTCTACAGGGCATAGGAAGACCCGTTGTCCAAAGCGCATCTGCTATGCTGTGCCGATGGGACCGGACGATCTTTTTGACCCCGCGCATTATCAGCAGGTCCGTCAACCACTGCTGGAAGCCAGCACGTTGCCCGGTTGGTGTTATACGGATCCGGTTTTCTATGAACGTGAGGTTAGGCGGGTGTTCCAGCCAAGCTGGCATTTCGTGGGTCGTGAAGAGGAACTGCCAGAACCTGGAGACTATCTGATCTATGATGGGGTAGGCGGTCCAGTCATTGTGATCAGGACGCCAGCCGGGGACATTAAAGCCTTTTACAACACCTGCCGGCACCGCGGGACGCGACTGCTCAACGACCAGGGTTCAGCGCCGCGCATTGTCTGTCCGTATCACAGCTGGGTATATGCCTGTGACGGGCGTTTGATCCGTGCGCCTGGGATGACGTCAGTCTCGGGGTTCGATCCAAAGGATCACGGATTACTGCCAGTACATTTAGAGTCTTGGGCCGGGTTCCTGTTTATCCACTATGGTGATGAGCCAGCCGACCTGAAGGACTGGTTGGGCGATATGCCCCAGTTTTTTGCTGATCATCGCCCCGAGGACCTGCAGTGTATACGGCGCAAGCGGTTTGATGTCGGGTGTAACTGGAAATTGCTGATCGAAAATGCGTTAGAGGCCTACCACACGGGGACCGTACATCCGACAACCCTGGGCCGTCAGCAGTCTAAACCGATTGCTACCCACGGTGAATGGTCATGTTTGTTTGTGCACATCGATGAAAAAGAGTCGGTGTCGGTGCTGCCGGATAGTTGTGTTTCATTGCCGATGAACCCGAACTTATTGGGTGAGAGCAGCCGGGGTACTTTTTTTACTAACATTCATCCGTGTACCCAATTTGTATTTGCGCCTGACTGTATGTGGTGGCTATCGGTAGAACCGAGAGGGCCGGAGAAGTGCAGCCTGGTGCTCGGATCATGTTTCCCTGGTTCTTCGGTGGCCAGGCCCGATTTCAGTGAACAGGTAAAAGCCTATTACCAGCGATGGGACACGGCGACGCCGGAAGACAATGCGGTCTGTGAAGCTCAGCAGGCAGGACAGGCCGTGCAAATAAGGCCGGCGGGGCGCTTCTCGAGCGAGGAGACCCTGGTTCACCATTTGGCGAACTGGGTGTTGGACCGTGTGCTTCAGAGTGACGCGTCAGCGGCGGGTAGCGCCTGATCTCGTACGTGCCCACTGTTTGAGTTGGTCACGGGGCATTCCAGGCAAGGCGGACGATCCGCCTTACCCACAACACCCTGCCTAAACAGATTGAGTCCGGTCGGCTTCTGCGGGTGACTCAATTCCGACGCGACGTCGGAGACCTGGGTGGTAAACTTTGCATCAGGATCCTGATGCAGAATTAAACTGCTGGTCGAATAGATTCCGAAACGATAATGGCTGACCTGAATACATTCCGGCGCGAAACTCGGGCGTGGCTCGAGAGCAACTGCCCACCCACGATGCGCCAGCCGCTCCGGGACGAAGATGATTCCGTCTGGGGCGGTCGACAATCGACGTTCAAGAATGATGAGCAGAAAGTCTGGCTTGAACGGATGGTCGAAAAACGCTGGACGGCACCCGAATGGCCAGTGGAATGCGGCGGCGGTGGATTATCAAAAGCGCAGGGTAAGATTCTGCGTGAAGAGATGAAAGCGATATCTGCCCGGCCGGCCCTGATGTCTTTCGGGATCTGGATGTTGGGCCCGGCACTGCTGAAATACGGTACTGAAGCACAAAAGAAAACACACCTGCCGCCGATCACACGTGGTGAGATTCGCTGGGCGCAGGGCTATTCGGAACCCAATTCTGGGTCGGATCTGGCATCGCTGTCGACACGCTGTGAACACAACGGCGATCACTACCTGATTAACGGGCAGAAAACCTGGACATCTTTCGGCCACAAGGGAGACTGGATCTTTGTCCTGGTACGGACGGATTTTGAGGCCGCGAAACACGATGGAATCAGCTTGGTGCTGGTCGATATGGCGCAACCCGGTGTGACCACTCGGCCGATCAAGCTGCTTTCGGGCGCGTCACATTTCTGCGAGACCTTTTTCGATGATGCACGCTGCGAGCTTGATAACGTTGTTGGGGAACTCAACCAGGGCTGGACGGTGGCCAAGTATCTGTTGACCCATGAGCGTGAGATGATCGGCGGATCGGCGATCGGTCGTGCGGCGATGCGACCGCTCAGTGAGTTTGTGACACAACAGGTCGGGCTAAACGGGCTCGGCGTTCTTTCGGACTCGGTGCTGCGGACTGATGTGGCCAGAACTGAAATCGATGCGTTGGCGTTTCTGTGGACAACCGAACGTGTCGCAGACGAAGCAAAAGCAGGACAAGGTATCGGAGCCATGTCGGCGATGCTGAAATACTATGGCACTGAGTTGAACAAGCGGCGTTATGAATTGATGATGTACAGCGCGGGACACGATGCACTGACGCTTGATCGCGAAGATCATCTCGCACGAGACTGGTTACGAACTAAGGGAAACTCGATCGAAGGCGGTACTTCCGAAGTTCAACTGAACATCGTTGCGAAGCGCATTCTTGGCCTGCCGTCGGTCTGAACTGAGCGTCAAGGACGATACTCATGGTGATGCTGCTAACCGACGAACAGAACATGCTGCGTGATGCTGCGCGCGGGTTCTTGCAGGCCTGTGCACCCATTGATCAACTGCGCCGGTTGCGTGATGAAGCCAGCAGTGACGGGTATGACCGCGATACCTGGAAGTCGATGACCGAAATGGGCTGGGCGGGGGTGTTGATTCCGGAAGATCACGGCGGCGTGGCAATGGGACATGTTGCCGCTGGCGTGATTGCTGAAGAAATGGGCCGAACGTTGACGGCATCACCTTTTCTTTCGACAGCCGTAATGGGAGCTATCGCGGTCGCGGGCTATGGCTCGACAGGACAGCGTGAGCAATGGCTTTCCAAAATTGCAGAGGGCACGATGAATGTGGCCGTGGCCATAGACGAAAACCGCAGCCACTCGCCGGCGTTGGTGTCCACCACAGTACAGCCCAGCGACCGGGGCTTCAGGATTTCCGGTAGCAAGTCATTTGTTGCAGATGGTCATGTGGCTGATCAGATTCTGGTGTCCGCCAGAAGTTCAGGCGGTGCTCAAGACGAGAACGGGATCTCGTTGTTTCTTGTTCCCCGAGACTGCACAGGCCTTAACATCGAGCGACAGACAATGGTGGACAGTCGAAATTCAGCCACAGTGCAGTTTGACAGAGTCGAGGTTGATGCCGATGCGCTTGTCGGTGAAGCAGGTGAAGGCTACGCAGCGCTTGAACATGTGCTCGATGCCGGTCGTGCCTGCCTTGCTGCTGAGATGTTGGGTTCAGCCGAGCAATGTCTGGCACAAACGATCGACTATCTCTCCACCCGTCGCCAGTTTGGCCGATTCATCGGCTCGTTTCAGGCGTTGCAGCATCGCGCGGCGCATCTTTATGCAGAAATTGAAATCGGTAGGTCTGCCGTAATGCGGGCGCTGCAGGCACTCGACGCAGGTTCGGAAGACAGACAGCTCATCGTGTCCGTCGCCAAGTCCAAGGTTGGGCGGGTTGCACAGCTGGCGACCCAGGAAGCGATACAAATGCACGGTGGCATCGGGATGACCGATGAATTCAACATCGGGTTTTTCTTAAAGCGCGTGCGGGTCGCTGAAGCGTTGTATGGCGATGCAAACTTTCATGCCGATAAGTTTGCCCGTATACGAAATTATTAGGAGGAACCATGGATTACGCGAACAAGGTGGTTGCGATTACCGGCGGTGCACGGGGAATTGGATTGGCAATGGCCCAGGCGTTTCATGCTCGCGGTGCACGAATTGCACTGGCAGATCTGGATGGGGCAGAGACTGCGGCCGAAACCTTCGACGGTCTGGGAATGACAGTAGATGTTGCCGTCGACGGTCAGGTCGCTGAGTTCATTCAGAAAACCGAGGCTGTGCTGGGTCCTATTGATGTCTACGTGTCAAACGCCGGTGTGCTGATGACCGATGAGCCCAGCTGGGATGCGGCCGGTGCGACAGATGCCAACTGGCAACTGGCGTTCGAGGTCAACCTGATGGGTGCGGTCCGGGGAGCACGTCATGTCTGGCCGGGGATGCGTGAACGCGGTGGCGGTGTCTTTGTGATTGTTGCCTCGGCTGCCGGATTGTTGGCACAGATTGGTGCCGCTCCCTATACAGCTACAAAGCATGCAGCGGTTGCGTTTGCCGAGAGCCTTTCAATTGCCCATGGGGATGACGGCCTGCAGGTGGTCTGTGTCTGTCCACAGGGTGTGCGTACAGCGATGCTGGGCGACAGCGACGACGGTGGTATCGCCGGCGTCGATGGCATCGTTGAACCATCAGCCGTAGCCGACGTCACGCTTGCCGCGATTGAGGAAAAAACATTTTTTGCCCTGCCGCATCCCAATGTGGCCGACTACGAGACCATGCGCACGGGTCAGCGTGATCGCTGGCTGGGTGGAATGCGCAAGTTCCGTCGCAAGATGATGAGTGAACGTGGACGACCCCTCTAGCGTGGTCCAGCCTATCCGGAGCCACGCTGATTCCGCTGACGGATCTGAAGCCGACTCGGCTCAGCAGTCGGGTGCTCACTTGTTCGATCAGGCGCTCGCCCTTGCGCAGGTGAATACCACAGATCATCGGGCTGCCTACGAAGGGCAGGTGCATCCGGCGTTCAAAAACATCAATGATCCCTATGGGGGCTGGAGCGCTGCGCTATTGGCCCGGGCAATTCTTAATGCTTGTGATTCCGAACTGGAATTGGTTTCGCTGACAACGGATTATCTGTCGGTTCCATCCGGTGGTCGGCTGCAGATCGATGTGGACTGCGATCGGTCGGGCCGCGGAACTGAGTTCTGGCGCGCCGTCCTCACCGGTCGAGCCGACACGAGTCCCGCCAACCGGGCAATCGCCATTCTTGCGCGCCGTCGGGACACCCTCGAGTGGACTGAAGGCAGCCCCCCTGACGTCCCGTCACCAGAAGACTGTCAGACCATCGACCTGCCCATGGCTTGGAGTCGGGTCATCGAAATCAGGCCGACCGTGGATCTTCCAATGTCTATTAATCGGGATACCAATTTTTCGGCCTGGGTTCGTTTTACGCCAGGGCGAGAGCTCGACAGCATTGCGCTGGTTGCACTGGCAGACACGCCCATGCCGCGGCTGTTTCAGGTGATCGGGCGACCAGAGCCGGTGGCGACGGTTTCTATGACTGTGTACCTGCATGCGACATCTGCAGACTATGCCGCGGTGGGTGACGATTATCTGCTGGTGGATACGCGGGGCGCCCGTGGTGGCAGAGGGTTTTATGATCAACATGCGACAATATGGAGTCGGGATGGACGGCTGCTGGTCTCTACCCAGCAGATCGTCTGGTACCGGACAACCCAATAACTGGAGGCAGCATCATGCGTGAAGCAGTCATTGTGTCCACTGCTAGGACCCCGATCGGCAGAGCGTACCGCGGGGCATTCAACGATACCTCGGGTCCTGATCTAGGTGGCCATTGCATCAAACATGCTGTCGCTCGCGCGGGTATTGACCCCGCTGAAGTCGACGATGTGGTGATGGGGGCCGCGATGCAGCAGGGCACCACGGGCCAGAACATTGCCCGCCAGTCGCTGATGCGTGCCGGATTGCCGGTAACTGTAGCCGGGATGTCAGTTGATCGGCAGTGTGCCTCCGGCATGATGGCCATCGCCACGGCAGCTAAACAGATTGTTGCCGACGGTATGACGATCACGGTGGGGGGGGGTCTGGAAAGCATATCGCTGGTTCAGAATGACAACATGAACCGTCATCGGGCCAGTGATGACTGGATTAAAACCAACCAGCCTGCCTTGTATATGTCGATGCTTGAAACGGCCGAGATCGTATCTGCACGCTACAACATCAGTCGGCAGGCACAGGATGAATACGCCGTGCAGTCGCAGGATCGTACTCACCAGGCACAGACCGAAGGCCGGTTTGATAACGAGATCGTCCCGCTTGCCTCGATCATGAAATCTGTTGACCGGGAAACCGGTACAGTGACCGATGTCGAGGTAACACTTGAAAAGGATGAAGGTAACCGGCCCGGTACAACGCTCGAGACCCTCTCTACGCTAAAGCCGGTGTTTACAGATGGCATGAAAGTCGACGAGGGTCGCTTTATTACCGCGGGCAATGCATCTCAGCTTTCCGATGGTGCCTCGGCAGCGGTGCTGATGGATGCCAGGCAAGCTGAAAAGCGAGGCCTGACGCCGCTCGGGGTATACCGGGGTATGGCGGTTGCCGGACTTGAACCCGATGAAATGGGTATTGGGCCTGTTTACGCGGTACCTAAGCTGCTCAAAGCAAACGGTCTTGGCATGGATGATATTGATCTCTGGGAGTTGAATGAAGCCTTTGCTGTACAGGTCATTTACTGTAGAGATCAGCTGGGTATTCCGAATGAGCGTCTCAACGTCAACGGGGGTTCGATCTCGATCGGGCACCCCTACGGCATGTCAGGGGCGCGCATGGTCGGTCATGCCCTGATTGAAGGCCGGCGCCGCGGCGCCAAGTATGTGGTCTGCACCATGTGTATTGGCGGTGGTATGGGTGCCGCAGGCTTGTTTGAGGTGTTGTCGTGAAAGCATTGTATTGCCGGGCTTTCGGACCTGAGACCGACCTTACTGTTGAAGAGATAGACACGCCTGTCCCGGCTGCGGGTGAAGTTCTGGTGTCGGTAGAGGCAGCGGGTCTTAATTTTCCTGATCTTCTGTGTGTGCGCGGGGAATACCAGTTCAAGCCGCCGTTGCCGTTTGTACCGGGCAGCGAAGGTGCGGGTGTTGTGACGGCACTGGGCGCGGATGTGTCTGGTGTGTCGGTCGATGATCGTGTCTGTTTCAACGGGTTGAGCGGTGCGTTTGCGCAGGAGATCGCGATCTCGGCATCTGCTGTTACACAGATCCCCGACAGTATGCCTTTTGAGCAGGCCGCAGGATTGACCGTTGTGTACAGTACCTCCTATTACGCGCTCAAGCAGCGTGCGGGTCTTCAGTCCGGCGATACGCTACTGGTTCTGGGAGCCGCGGGCGGCGTGGGGTTGTCCGCTGTCGAGCTGGGTGCCGCGATGGGCGCCCGGGTGATCGCAGCAGCCAGTAGCGACGAAAAGCTGGCCGTCGCTGCTGAGCACGGGGCAGAAGTCGGCATTAATTACGCAACGGAAGATCTCAAAAACCGGATCAAGGAGATCACCGAAGGGGCCGGGGCCAACGTGATCTACGATCCGGTCGGCGGGGAGCTGGCAGAAGCTGCATTCCGGGGTATCGCCTGGGAAGGTCGACACCTGGTCATTGGATTTGCTTCGGGCACCATTCCCAAGCTGCCACTGAATCTGCCGCTGTTAAAAGGCGCTGCTGCCGTGGGTGTGTTCTGGGGAGCCTGGACCAAGCGAGAGCCCGAAGTACACAAGCAGAACATGGCTGAACTGTTTGAGTTGTTCACTGAAGGTGCGATTCAGCCGCATGTCTCGAGCACGTATTCGCTGGATCAGTTTCTCGATGCCTTTGGCGAGGTATCGGGGCGCCGGGCGGTCGGCAAGGTCATTCTGACACCTTGACGGTGTCGCCTGGCTAAGACAGCCAGCAGCCGGGGTTGCTGATGAATCACGATATAAAAAGGGGTCTACCCAACCGGTATTATGACAACCGGGACGACTTTCTGGTCGAGCGGGCGAAAATTTTCTCACCCATGTGGGTTTGCATCGGATTCGCCAATGATGTCCCCGGCCCCGGCGATGTATTTCCGCTTGAATTCATGGAACTGCCGCTGCTGCTGGTGCGCGATCAGGATCGCCGAGTGCGGGTTTTTCATAACGTCTGTCGCCACCGGGGCCATCTACTGGTTGCCGAACCTTGCCAGCTGGGCCATTCTCTACGCTGCCCGTATCACTCGTGGACCTACGCACTGGATGGGTCGCTGATCCGAACGCCGAATATAGGTGGTGCGGGCGTACATCAAGTTGAAGGTTTTGATCTCACCGGTTTGGGGCTGGTACAGGTCCGCTGTGCGTTATGGCATGACCTCGTATTTATCAACCTGGATGGGTCAGCCGGTTCGTTCGATGAATTTATAGAACCACTGGAAAAACGTTGGTCAAAACTCTGGGGCAAAACCGGTGCGGACCATCTGCGGGTACCAGACGACTACGGTTCGATCGCATTTGACCTTGAGACCAACTGGAAGCTCGCGGTAGAAAACTATCTTGAAGCCTATCACCTGCCCACCGTACACCCAGAATTAAACCGCATATCGCCGCTGCAGGATCATGAGATCCATATCTCGGAGCAATTTGCCGGTCAGGTATCTCACTGCTATCAACTGGGTGCTGGCAGTCAAGATCACCTGCCGATTTTCCCGGACTGGTCATCTAAACTTCTCCAAGAGGCGGATTACCCCGCTTTATTTCCAAACACATTGCTCGGCCTGCAGGCGGACCACCTGTTTGTGATGGTGGTCATTCCGCTGGGATATGGGCGTACCCGCGAAGAGATCCGTCTGTACTGTGTCGGCGATGAATCATTGACGGAGCGATACCAGGCCATGCGGCAAGATCAGCATGCATTCTGGACGCGAGTGTTCCAGGAGGACTTCAGTGCCGTGATGGGCATGCAAAAAGGCAGGGCTTCGCCTGGATTTGATGGGGGGGTGCTGTCGCCTTTAATGGATCGTGCCACCGTTGCATTTCATGAATGGACCGGTGCCCGGTTGGGTGTCTGACTTTCCGGCTGAATCACCGTGAAAGATAATTCGGATGCCGCCGTGCTGAACAGTCAGTGGTTTGGGTGAAAATACGACGACTGTTGATGTGGTCACGGCTTTGTTGTTCAATAGGTTGATTCTGGATCCGATACAGAGAGCATCAGTGTGACGGCGTGGACATTTCTTTGGTACATCCTGTGGTTGCCGTTCTGGCTTTACTTCAGTACGTTGTTTCTACCGACGGATGTTGTGGGAGCCCAGATCTCATTTGGTAGTGGAATTCAACAATACCTGAACTGGCACTGGCTGGGACTGCCTATTCTGTTTGCGGGACCACTGATACTGTCGAGCAGAAGGCACAAATAATTAAGCAGTGATGATCTTCCAGTAGGTATCTTTGGAACATACCCTGTCGCCGCGAAACGAATAGATATCGATGGCCCGGACGTCGAAGGGGCCGGTGTCGATAAATTCCCCGCTGACCCTATAAGTGACAAAAATTTTGTCGCCGCTGGGGAATTCGTTCGATTCGCTGAAGACGATAGGGGTTTTAAGGCGGTTGGCGCGCTCGACCACCGCCTCACAGGCTGCCTTGAAGCCGCGAATGATCCGACCTTCCGGGTGATCGGGGCCCTCATAATAGATCCAAACAAAGTCGTCGGTGGCGGCGGTGCTGCCGGCCGCTACGTCGTTAGTGTTCAGCGCCTTCCCGAACCGGTGCAGAAGCGCTTGTTTCTCAGAATCGACATCCGGCATAGCCGGTCAGGTACCCGGTATTTTAGGTGTCGGTGGCGTCACGGTCACTGTGATACCGCTGTTTGTCGGACGGCGGTGCCGGCCGGCCTGGCTCAGTCGGTTTAAGTATGCCTGCCAGAATTCATCATAGTTCTGCCCCAGTTCGTACAGGGTTTCCCATGAATAGATACCGGTGTTGTGGCCGTCATCAAAATACAATCTGACGGCATACGAGCCTTGGGGTTCGATTTGATCGATGCCAACATTTTCCTTGCCGTGCTGGAGTACCTCCTGGCCCGGGCCATGGCCCCGGACTTCTGCAGAGGGCGAGAATACCCGCAGATATTCGCACGGGAGGTCGAAGTGACTGCCGTCATCAAAATCCACTGCCAGTACGCGGGATTGTTTGTGCAGAAGAATGTTTGTTGGACGCGGGTGTTTACCCATGCTACGCAACCTGTCGTATCGATTCAGGTCACCTTACCTGATTCGACCGTGAATGTTAAACGTGGACTAAGGTTTCTGTGGAAGCCGGACCGCTCGTTGCGTTAAGGTTGGAGTTTACCCCCGACCTGGAGTGTGACAATGGCAGCTTACCTAATTGTTCGTGCAGTGGTACCGGAAGCGGAACGCGAAAAATTCGACCAGTGGTATCAGGATGTTCACCTGCCGGAAGCACTGTCTGCATTCGACGCTGTAAGCGCATGGCGTGGCTGGAGTGATGAAGACCCGGCGGTTCATTTTGCGTTTTATGAGTTTCCGACCTTGGATGAGGCAAAGTCTGTGGGAGATTCCGATGCCATGAAGGCCATGCGGGCTGATTTTGATCGAAATTGGCAGGATCGGATTGCGAGAAGCCGGGAATTCGTCGAGGTCGCCCAGTCGATTCCAAGATGAAGTGGTCTTCGAGGCTCGGGCAGTGAACCGACACCCGACCAGGGGCCGGGTTAACAAATCTGCAACACAGTGAGCACGAGATGGCGATAACAACCGAAGATTGTAATTCTGTTCGAACCATCATTCACGATCGGTACGAGGCACGCAACGCCATGGACCCGGCAAGTGGCGATCTTCTCGAGGCCGCACTGCGGGATTTTGATGGTGATGACAGCGTAGCGGTTGCGGTGTTATGGGGTGCGGGTGGTGTGTTTTGTGCCGGTTGGGATCTAAAATTTGCCGCAGAGCTTTCTGGGCAACCCGATCCACTTTCGCCTTATGACTATCCGGCTGAGGGTGCGACAGACGCTGTACCCCGAGGACCGATGGGTCCAACCCGGTTGCAGTTGTCAAAACCAGTCATCGCTGCGATTGAGGGCCCCGCGGTTGCGGGTGGCATGGAAATTGCGCTGTGGTGTGATCTGCGGGTGATGGCCGAAGATGCTTACATGGGAGTGTACTGCCGCCGTTGGGGCGTGCCTTTGCTGGACGGTGGTACCGTTCGGTTGCCGCGTCTGATCGGACAGGGTCGAGCACTGGACCTGATTCTGACGGGACGAAAGGTCACGGCGCAGGAATGCCTTGCGATCGGTCTTTGTGAACGGGTTGTTGAATCAGGCGGTGCACGGGCAGCAGCGGAGTCACTGGCTGAAGATATCGCAAGATTTCCCCAGGCTTGTGTCCGCGCAGACCGCGCATCGGTTTACGCTCAGTATGGACTGGATCTGGAGCAGGCCATGCGCAACGAGTTTGACGGCGGTAAGACACCGCTCAGCCAAGAAGGGCTTGCCGGTGCAACCCGGTTTTCGTCTGGCCGAGGTCGGCACGGTGAATTTGAGACAATCTGAGGTTGACTGTGTCGGGCTGCATGCTGGTACGGCCCCAAGTAGAAAATGAATTCAAAAGCACACACACTACTCCTTGAAGCGCCCAGCCTGATCGGATTTATTGGGTCGGCGGATACTGACGGAATGCCGCGTACGGTACCGGTCTGGTACCGCTGGGACGGCAAATTCATTCACATTACGACGGCAAGCAGTTCGGTGTGGGTGAACAACCTGATCAACGACAGCCGATCGAGTTTCTGTGTCGCCGAGAACGGTCCTCCTTACCAGGCCGTGGTCATGCAGGGTCGGGTACAGGTCGATAATAAGGACGAAGCCGAAGTGCGGCGAATTTTTCTTCGCTATATGGATGCGCAGCAAACCGAAGACTATTACGCAGCGATTGAATATGAACTACGTATGGTCCAATTTGAACCCGACCGGGTGATGTTGCGTTCGAGTTCACGCAGTCGTTAAACCCAATTCGAGGAGTGAGTGTCGATGAATACGATTAAGCCACAAGATGTCCGGCAAGTTGCCTGTGTGGGTGCCGGAACAATCGGTTCCGGCTGGGCCGCTTATTTTTTGTCACGAGGGATGGAAGTTATCGCCTCCGACCCTGCGCCGGACGCTGAAACAGGGTTACGGAATAATATCGACGATGCTTGGCCAAAACTCGAACGGTTAGGACTTTCACCGGGTGCCAGTCGCGAGCGGCTGCGTTTTACTGAAGATGTTGAGCGAGCGGTAGCAGATGCTGACTTCATCCAGGAAAGCGCACCTGATGATGAGACGCTAAAAATTGAGCTGATCAGACAGATTGATGCGGCCTGTCGTTCCGATGTGGTGATTGCCAGTTCATCTTCCAAGTTCCTGCCCAGTCGACTCGCTTCTGGGTGCAGCCATCCGGAACGCGTTGTCGTCGGTCATCCATTCGTTCCTGCCTACCTGGTACCACTGGTCGAGGTGGTGGGTAGCGCCTTGACACCTACAGAGATTCTTGATTGGGCTGTGGACTTTTATCGGTTGGTGGGTAAGCGACCGCTGAAACTCAAAAAAGAAATCGAAGCCTATATTGCAAACCGACTGCAACATGCCATTTATCTCGAGGCACTGAGTCTCGTGGAACAAGGTATATGCGACTATTCCGATATCGATGATGCAGTGACCTGGGGTCCGGGGTTGCGCTGGGCAGTGCAGGGACCTGTGCTGCATCGTCATTTGGGTGGCGGTAAAGGTGGGGTAAGACACATGATCGACCACTTTGGGTGGAACGGGGTAGCCGGGGGTGAGGGCGAATTTATCGAGGCGGTCGAGCGTCGATGGGGACACGTAGCCATCGCAGAGCTGGAAAGTTGGCGCGATGACAATTTACTGGCTATCCTGGAAGGGCTGACACCCCCACCTCAGCAATGACCGTCTGTGACCTAAAGGAACATAGTTTTGACTGAACTGCGCAGCGATGCCACGGGGCAAACATTCCCCTGGCCGGAAGGCGCCCGGCTCGCGCTTTCTATTGTCGTCAATGTTGAGGAGGGTGCAGAGCGTTCGGTTGCTGATGGTGATTCAGGTCCGGAGCCGGTCGATGAACTGGGTATCGCGCTGAAAGGTGAGGTCCGAAATTTTTCCAACGAAAGCAACTACCGCTATGGCATCCAGCGCGGCGCGCCGCGAGTACTGGATATGCTCGAGCTATACGGGGTGCCAGCGACGTTCACCTGCGCTGCCCTGAGCCTGGAGCGGGCGCCACAGCTTGCCCGGCAAATCGTTGACAAGGATCATGAGATCTGCGCGCATGGTTGGCGCTGGACCTATCAGCACCGGATGTCTGAGGAAGACGAACGCGTATTTATCGCAAAAGCCAGCGACTCGATTCTCAACAGTTGTGGTCAGCGACCAGATGGCTGGCTGTCCCGTTACCTGACATCAGAGAATACAGCCCGCCTGCTTGCCGAGGCTGGATTTTTCTATCACATGGACGACTACTCCGACGACAAGCCCTTCTGGCAACGTCACGGTGATACATCGATCCTCGTTCTACCGTACGCTGTGGACACCAACGACATGAAGTTGTGGACCACGCCGGCGTACAGCCCGTCTGACTGGTTGCGGTATGCCGTCGATACCTTTGACTGCTTGTATGAAGAAGGCCGGACTCAGCCTCGGATGATGTCACTGGGACTTCATCTGCGTGTGATCGGACGGCCAGGCAGAATCGGTGCGCTGAAGCAATTTCTTGAACACGTCAGATCGCATCAGGCAGTCTGGTTCGCCCGGCGGATTGATATTGCGAAATGGTGGTCAGAACATCACCCGTTGAGCAACTAGCTGTGGACAGTATCGATACGATCGCAAGACACGTGATCGGGACCAGGTTTGCGGATCTTCCTGAAGATGCTGTTGAAGCGACCTGCAAATTCATCCTCGATACGCTGGGCGTAGGTGTTTTCGGTAGCAGCGGTCCTTGGGTCGAGGAGTTGATCTCGGCACAGGGTGGTCCACCGACCAGTGGGGTGGCCCGTGTGTTTGCCAGATCAGTGACGCTCGGGGCTGCGTCGGCTGCGCTGTGTAATGCCTACCAGATGCACAACTCCGAGTTCGACTGCGTGCACGAAGGTGCAGTAGTGCATGCCGTGACGTGCCCCCTGGCGGTAGCTCTGGCCGAGGTCGATCGCCAGAACATTGATGCGGGTAAACAGGTGACCGGCCAGCAACTCATCCGCGCTATTGCGCTGGGGGTGGATGTCGCCTGTCATCTGGGTGTCGCCAGTACGAGCGGCCTTAAGTTTTTCCGTCCTGGGACTTGCGGCGCATTTGGTGCGACGGCGGCACTCGCGGTATTGCGTGACTTTGATACGGCCAGCCTGGTCAGTGCGTTCGGCATCGTACACGCCCAGTTGTGCGGGACCATGCAGGCACATACGGAGGGCTCTCCTTTGCTCGGTATGCAGATGGGGTTTAATGCGCGTAATGCCGTGTTGGCCTGTGATCTGGCTGAGCGAGGTGTACCCGGACCGCGCAATGTTCTGGAAGGCCCTTTCGGTTATTTTGCTCTGTTTGAATCGAGCCACGATTTGGCGAGCGTTCTGCCCCAATTGGGTCGGCAGTGGCGAATCACGGAGATGGCGCACAAACCGTTTCCCAGTGGCCGTGCGACACACGGAATTGTCGACGGCTGCATGACACTGCGACGCACACACGATATCCCCCCTGAGGCCATCACCCGCGTGAGCGCTCGAGTGCCGCCGCTGATTCATCACCTCGTGGGCCGGCCGTCCCTGGTGGACATGGACATCAACTATGCTCGCCTCTGTGCTCAGTTCGCGGCTGCCCGTATTCTGATTGCCGGTGACCTGGTGACTGAGGATTTCACGCCCAGTCGCCGCAGCGATCCCGACACGCTCACCCTGGCCGAGAAAGTCCAGATCATTGTCGATGACAACCCTGATCCCAACGCACTAACACCTGTAACAGTCGAGATTGAAACGCTCGATGGGGCTCATCATGAAATAGCTGTCGACACGGTGTACGGTCATCCCAATAATCCGATGACGCGGCAAGACTGGTTGGAGAAATTCCGGAGTAATTGGCAACACGCAGCCGTTGCGCTGGGTGAGGATGCCCGTGAACGCGTCATTGAACAGGTGGAAAATCTGCCGGTTGTTGCCGATACGGCGCGGATCATCGATGACCTTGTACCGTGAGCCGTTATTTCACACAGGCTGATTTTCCCGAACTGAACAGGGCGTTTCCTATCGGCGACGCTTTTCTGTCGGGTCCTGCACAATTCAATCCTGAGCGATTGCGGGCTTTGCAGGAGGATCGCTTTTCCCGTGTCGTTGCGCGCGCCTGGCAAATTCCTTTCTATCGCCGGCACTGGGGCGGAGCGGGCGCGGAACCCGGTGATATTACAAGCCTGGATGATCTCGAGCGATTACCGGTTGTGACCAAGGAACACCTGATGGCGAGTGTTGAAGCAGTGCCGCCTTACGGGGATTATCACGGCATGACCCGTTCCGACGGTGGGCGCTATCGCACTGTCTTACAGACTACCAGTGGGACCACCGGAGTGCCACAACCACTTTTTTTCGGTGCCCGCGATCGGGAAGTCCAGAATATTCTTCTCGCCCGTGCCTACCTGCTACAGGGTCTGAAACCGAACGATGTGGTGCACTCCATTTATGGTTTTGGCATGGTCAACGGCGGCCACTATATTCGCGAAGCGATTCTTCACCATACCGATTCGCTGCTGCTGTCGGCCGGTACGGGGACAGAAACACGCAGTCGTCAACAGGTTGAATTGATGCATCGATTTGGTGCGACTGTGCTGGTGGGATTTGCTGATTACATGCTGAGGCTGGCTCAGACAGCGCAGGATATCGGATTGACGCCCGGCACAGATATTCCACTGCGGATGATTTCCGGTCATCTGGATCATGATGCCCGTGATGCATTGTCAGGTGCCTGGGGCGGCGGTGTGTCCGTTTACGACTGGTATGGTGTGGGTGATACCGGGATCATCGCTGCTGAAGGGCCTTGTCAGGAAGGTCTTTACGTCTGGGAGGATGCACACTTTCTGGAGATCGTGGCGCCCGGGTCAGGAAAGCCAGTCGACCCTGGCGAACCCGGTAATATCTGCGTGACAGTGCTTTTTAAGGACACGGTCTATCCCATCATACGTTTTGACACACAGGATGTGTCCAGCCTTTTGCCGCCCGATCCGACCAGTGGCATCAACTTTCAGCGCATCACAGGTTTTTCCGGCCGCAGTGACAATATGGTCAAGCTCCGCGGTGTCAACGTCTATCCAACCGCCATCGGCAGATTGCTGCATGAATTTGAAGGCACTACCGGTGAATACATCTGTCGACTGCATGCCTCGAACGATCACGACGAACTCACCGTAATCGTTGAATATGTCGGTAGCGATCCCGGGTTTAAGGAGGCATTGGCGCAGTCATTAAGAGAACAGCTGGGAGTCAGGATCGGCATAGAACTTGTAGGCCAGAATGAGACAGCTGCCTTAACTGAGCTCGAAGATCGGCAGAAACCCCGACGACTGATTGATGACCGCTGACGTTCTGCCGGTTTTGCCGCTGACTGAAGTGTCCGAACTTCTGGCCCGGTGTAAGGTCAGTCCGGTTGAACTGACCCAGAGCTGTCTGGGCCGGATCGAGTCAGCTAACGATCAAGTAAACGCGCTGGTATTTGTCGATCCGGAAACTGCGATTGTGCAAGCGACCCAAGCGCAGCAACGCTATACCCTTCGGCGCCCGCTTGGTCTGCTCGATGGCCTGCCAATCGTGGTTAAAGACAACATTGCTGTCAGCGGGTGGCCTATGACCAATGGCCTGGCGGTTCAGCGTACATCCAGTGCAGATGCCGATATCGTGAGCCGCCTGCGTCGACAGGGCGTGGTGATTCTCGGCAGCGCTAATATGGACGAAGGTGCGTTGGCTGCCGATGGCGTCAATCCTCATCATGGCCGGATCATGAACCCGGCTTATCCAGGCTATTCAAGCGGAGGCTCCAGTAGTGGGTCGGCTGCTGCGGTCGCTGCTGGTTTCTGCAGTGCAGCGCTTGGTACGGATACTTTGGGTTCGGTCCGGTTGCCGGCAGCGTACTGCGGCCTGGTTGGATTCAAGCCAAGTCACGGGCGTCTGTCGACTGCAGGCATTATTTCTCTGCTGCCTGAACTGGATGCAGTCGGACCCATCACCCGGTCGGTTGCCGATGTTGTTCACCTGATGACAGAGATTAGCGGCTGGATCGTGTCGATCCAACAGTTTCCACTTGGCCGGTTGCGTTGGGGCGTGCCGGATAGTTTCAGTGAGGAAGAACTTGATGTGGATGTCCAGGTGCCGTTTGAGTCCGCGCTTGCGGATCTGTCTGCTGTCGTGCGCCCGCAGGCGGTGACATTTCGCCACTGGGATCCCGGGACACTGCGTCGCTCGGGATTGTTACTGGCAGAACATCATGCTGCCTGTCACTGGACCGATCCGTCCAGCGCCTATTCAGCCCGATTGAAATCGATGCTGCAGTATGCTCGCGGAGCGAGCGCCGACCGGTTGGCCAGAGCACAAACCTGTATTCTTGAAAGTAAATCGGATCTGATCGCGTGCTTCAGCGAAGTTGATGTCATTCTGATGCCGACGGCCCCTCAGACAGCCTTTGCCAGTGATACATCGGCGCCTGTCAATCAGGCCGATTACACAGCACTGGCTAACGCCGCTGGTTGTCCATCGATTTCTATTCCCTGCCTTACGCCCGAGGGGGGCCGACCGGCTGGACTGCAGCTGATGAGTGCGCCGGGCAGTGACGAAAAATTATTGGCATGGGCCTTACAGGTCGAACGCTTGTTGGTAGATTGTTAAGTGATTGGCAGGGTCGGATAGACCTTTCTGCTAGACTGCCACCGACCTTATTCCCGGGGAATCATCCATGGCCGCAGACCCAAACGAACAACAGCATTCGCAGACGCTGTTCAGTCAACGTGCCCGTTACCACAGCAGTGAAAACAATTTTGAATTTTCCTGGCCTGCAGTACCGGCACACCAGTTCGTTGAAGAACGCGACCGGGCGTTGGCAGAGCATACCCCGACCGGACTGATACCGCTGGATCTGGGGGCTGTGCTGGGCCTTGATTATCCCGCTACCACGCCAACCCTACTGACGCGTTACGCCAAGATCTGTGCTGACGAGGCGTTATCGGTTTCGTTCAAGGCGGCAGGTACCGTGTATTACGTTATTCGAGGTGAGGGCTGTTCAACGCAAGATAACAATGTTATCGAGTGGCGCGCGGGGGATCTCTTTTGTTTCCCCGGTGCTGGCAAGACCGTTCACCAGGCAGGCGCTCGTGACAGTCTTTTGTTCCTGGCCACCAACGAGCCTCTGCTCAGTATTGATCGGCTGAGTCCACCACCACCGGCCGAGGCTGTAGTTGAGACTGTGCACTGGCCAGCAGACGAGATCACTCGACAGTTTGAGCCGGTCCTGAGGCGGCCGATTACTGAAAAGACTTCCGGTCATGCGGTGCTGTTCTCGAGCAGCGCCCTAGGCGGGAGCACCAATATCCTGCCCACGGTGAACTGTGCGCTGAACACGTTGGAGAGCGGTAAAGACCAGCGTCCTCATCGCCACAACGGTGTCGCGGTCACGTTGTGCATCCGTGGTCAGGGTGTTTACTCGCAGATCGATGATCAGCGGGTCGACTGGATCGATTTTGGTGTACAGATCACACCGCCCGCAGCGCTTCATTCCCATCACAATCGTGGATCGGAGCGGATGGAATGCCTGATCTTCCAGGACGAAGCGCTCCACTATTACACCCGTACACCGGGCTTCAGCTGGACCTGATCCGCAGTCTGCCTTGAGCGCGTTGGCACCTTCTCTGCGGCGAGATACCCAAGTTATGGGTCTGGTCGGCCTGGCCCATGCTTCCAGCCATTTTTTCCATCTGGTTCTGCCGCCACTGTTTCCCATACTCAAGCAGGAGTTCGATGTCAGTTATGCGCAACTCGGCCTTTTGCCGGGATTGTTTTTTGCAGCATCGGGTGTGATGCAGATTATCAGTGGCTTTCTGGTGGATCAGTTTGGAGCGCGTCGCGTACTTTTGGCAGGGTTGGTGCTGCTGTCGATCAGCATGCTGCTGTGCGGGCTCGTGTCAGAGTTCTGGATGTTGATTCCTCTCGCTGTTGTTGGCGGCATCGGCAACAGTGTTTTTCATCCGGCCGATCTCGCCATCCTGACCGATAAGATCAGCCGGCCACGGCTCGGCCGAGCCTATGGTATCCACGCGCTGTCGGGCAATATAGGCTGGGCAGCTGCACCAGTGTTTATCATGACGGTGGTACAGTTCAGTGACTGGCGGACCGCACTGGTGTTGGCCGGTTGCGTTGGTTTTGCGGTGTTGCTGGTGCTGCTCTTGTCCGGTACCGAACTGGTGGAGTCGGCACGGCATGCTGTCAGCACGCGGCGTCCAGAAGTCACCGCTGGTGGGAACGTCCGAATGCTGCTATCACCCACAGTGGTGTCCTGTTTTCTTTACTTTACTTTTCTATCTACAGCGCTGATCGGGATTCAGACGTTCGGCGTCACAGCGATGGTTCAGATCTATTCGGTGCCATTAACACTGGCGACCACTGGGTTGACCCTGTTTCTTGTGGCGTCAGGTGTCGGCGTGGTTTGCGGTGGGTTTGCAGCTGACTGGACTGATCGGCACGACGTCATCACGATGTTGGGCATGACAGTTGGTGCGATAATATTTTTTGTAATTGGTTCCAGTTCGATTTCTTCCACTATGTTAATTCCGGCACTTATTATCGCCGGGTTTGTCGCTGGTACCACTACGCCGTCGCGCGATATGCTGGTGCGCAAAGTGACGCCGGAGGGTGCATCCGGCCGGGTTTTTGGATTCGTTTACTCCGGGCTCGATCTGGGGTCCTGCATGATCCCGCTGATTCTGGGCTGGGTGCTTGACTATGGATCAGCGCCCGTGGTTTTCTATATCATTGGAAGCATGCTGTTGGTGACCGTGTTGACAGTGGTCAATGTGCGCCGTTATGTACAGGTACGGCGCCACCCTGTCTGATACCATGATCGCTGTTAGACCGCACCCTTACGAGGAAAAAGCTTTGGCGCAATATCGACTTGCAGAGCTCACAAAATCACTGCCGGCAACGGTGCCGTTTGTCGGACCGGAAACGCAGGAGCGGGCCCGCGGTGGGCCTTTTGACGCCCGGATCGGTGCAAACGAAAGCGTCTTTGGCCCGTCTCCGAAGGTAGTGGCTGCTATCGCTGAGGCGGCCAGTGCTGCCTGGATGTACGGTGATCCGGAAATTCATACGCTTCACCAGGCGATCGCAGCGCACCACGGAGTTGAGCCCGCTAACATCATGGTAGGAGAGGGGATTGATGGTCTGTTTGGTTACGTTGTTCGTATGTTTGTGGAGCCGGGTGATTCGGTGGTGACCTCGCAGGGTGCTTACCCGACCTTCAACTATCATGTCGTCGGTTACGACGGTCAACTGGTCACAGTGCCGTACTGTGATGACCGGGAGGACGGGGATGCCTTACTGGCAGCGGCTGCTGAGTGTCAGGCCAAGCTGATCTATCTGGCAAATCCGGACAATCCGATGGGCACCTGGTGGGGCGCCGAGAAGGTAGACGATATTATTTCTAGGGTACCCGCGGGTGCGCTACTGGTACTGGACGAAGCCTATGGAGAATTTGCCGAACCGGGGACGCTGCCGGAGATCGATGTATCCAGTGACCGGGTGCTGCGCTTTAGAACCTTCTCAAAAGCTTACGGGCTGGCAGGGATCCGGTTGGGCTATGTTATCGGCAACGCAGATCTGGTGGCCGAATTCAACAAAGTCCGAAATCATTTCGGGGTCGGTCGGGTTGTTCAGGCAGCTGGCCTGGCTGCATTGGCAGATCAGTCCCATCTCGCCTGGGTGATCGATCAGGTTAAGGCAGCGCGACGTCGGATCGTTGAGATCGCGTCAGACAACGGACTGACGACTGTCGACTCAGCCACAAACTTTGTGGCTGTAGACTGTGGCCACGACGGGGAATTCGCGAACCGCGTATTGAATAGCCTGGTTGAACGCGGTATTTTTGTTCGGATGCCAGGTGTGCCACCACTCAACCGCTGTATTCGCATCACGGCTGGGCTCGATCATGAACTGGATGCATTTGCGGCCGCACTGCCCCTGTCACTTGCTGACGCTAACTGACTGTGTCGTGTTGCAGACAGGCCAACGTTAGAGCAATGGCCGAAGGACCAGTCCTGCACCGAGTAGCATGAGCAGGCCCAGCACTGCCCGGCGGAAACTGCTCTCAGACAGCCTGCGGCGAATAGGTATCCCAAGTTTAAGTCCCACCAGCATTGCCACTAGCCCGACAAACGATATCTGTGTCGTGTCGAAAGTGAAAAGACCAACCCAGGCCAGACCAATGGCAAACACACCGCTTGAAATCGTAAACGAGATGTTGATCGCCTGAATGAAAACGTTGCGGTCAAGGTGTAGCGACAACAGGTACGGTAATACCGGCATCACCTGCGAACCGGTGACACCGTTAACCAGCCCCGTTGTGAAACCGACCGGTATTTCAAGACGCCTGGCGAGCGCTGTTGGCAGCCTGAATGCTGGTTGAGTGATGGTAATCACACAGTAAATGATCAGTACCAGGCCGAGCATTGCCGAAGAGATGATCGGGTCGAGCCACATCAGCAGGGCTAGTCCTATGAAAATCCCCACCGGTGCTGCTGCATAAATCAGGCGAAACTGCATCAGCGTCGCCCGAAAATGCCCGGCATCACGCATCACAATCAGGTTGCTGACGACCGAGGGCACAATCAGCAGCGGTAGCGCTTCTTTTAGCCCGATGGCATAGACGATAAACGGCAGCGCGGTCGTCGAAAATCCAAGCCCGGTGATGCCTTTGACCAGCGCAGCGAAGAAAAATGCACCGACTACAACCAGAATATCACCGGTTTCCAATAATTGTTACCGAGCAGTAAGGGCCGGATAGGACCTATCAACAGGGAAGACACTTTGAGTGTAGGCAATAACCACGGTAATGCCCAGCATGTCACAATGCCGCTTAATGACGGTGCGCATTGGGTTTAAGGATCGAATCGAGATGTTCCAGTACAGGATAAGGGATCATTGGTGTCGGTGACCAACAATATATTTTTACTCGCTGATCGTTATGTCGATGAGCTCGCAGCACTCCAGCCAATGCTCGCCACTCAAATGGGGGTGCCAGGGTTTGATGGGCAATGGGGCACACAGGATCCGTCGGGGTGGCAGGACATCGGAGCGCTGTTCAAGCGTACCCTGTCGGCGATCGAGGCGCTTCCGCCATCTGAGCTACATCGAGAGCAGTTCGGCCGTCGGGTTCTGAAAGACCATCTCAGTGGCCGGTTGGATCGTATTGAGCACGATCACCCACTGCAGGATCTGAACAACATCGCCTCGCCGGTCCAGGGCTTCAGGGAAACTTTTGATCTGATGCCGAAAGTCGGAGCAGATGACTGGGAATTGATTGCCAGCCGACTCAGCAGTTTGCACGAGGCAGTGGCCGGCTATATAGAGAGCCTCTCTGAAGGTCGTAGACGCGGATTGGTCGTAGCCCGGCGTCAGGTCGAGGCCTGTGTCGAGCAGTGCCGGGTGAATTCAGGTCCGGGTTCTTTTTTTTATCAGCTCTTGGCAGGGGTCTCTGATACGCAGATGTCCGATGCCCTGCGGTCTGAGGTCGACACGGGAGCCGCGGCTGCCTGCTCGGCATATGCGCACCTAGCGAATTACCTGGAAAGCGAGTATTTGTCCGACAGTGTCGAGGCTGACGGGGTGGGTCTTGAACGTTACCGCACAGCCAGCCGTCACTTTCTGCTGACGGAGGTCGATCATGAAGCGGCCTACCACTGGGCGTGGCAGGAAGTCGCTGCCTTACGAAAGCAGATGACGGAAGCGGGTCGGCAAATCGATCCGGTGCTTGGTTTTCAGGAGATCGTGCAATTGCTGAAGACAGGCGCCGACTATGTCGCGAGCTCAGAAGCTGAATTTCTCAGCCAAATGCGGCAATGTCAGATGGATGCCCTGGATCAGTTGAACGGTACAGTGTTTGACGTTCCTCTACCGATCAATCAGATCGATGTGCAGATCGCGCCGCCGGGCGCTACGCTAGGGGCTTACTACATTCAGCCGTCGGAGGATTTTTCCCGTGCCGGCAGCGTCTGGTATGCAAAGCCCACCGATACCAGCGTCTACCCGTTGTTTGACGAAGTGACGACGGCCTATCACGAAGGTTTCCCCGGACACCATCTGCAGATTGGTGTACAGATGTGCCTGGGCGATGAACTGACCCGCGCTCACCGGCTGGCCGTATGGTATGACGGCTATGGTGAGGGCTGGGCACTGTACGCCGAAAGGCTGATGGACGAACTGGGATTTATCGATCGTCCGGAATACCGCTTTGGGCTGTTGTGCAGCCAACTGATGCGCGCTTGCCGGGTAGTGATTGACATTGGCATGCACCTAGGATTAACCATACCCGAAGATGTGGTTTTCCATCCGGGTGAAACCTGGACGTTTGATCTGGCGGTCGAGATGCTACGGGACTATGGCCTGATGTCACCAGTGGATGCCCGCTCTGAAGTGACGCGTTATCTGGGATGGCCGGCCCAGGCAATCTCCTACAAAGTAGGTGAAAAGTTTATCCTGGACCTTCGCGCTCAAGCCGAACATGAGACATGGTTTACGCTCAAGGAATTCCACAGAAGAATACTTAGTTCGGGCCCAGTCGGACTCGATCATCTTAAGGAACTGATCCTTGGAAGTGATTAGTTATACCGCTTGAGAAAGATAGATGCAGTGATTACGATCAGACACAGCGGGTAACACGTTGTAGGTTCGAGGTGGTATACACACTAGCCATGGTTAATTAATAGAGAACTAATGGAATGAGAGCAGCATGGTTTGAAGACTTTGGTCCGGCTTCCGAAGTGTTATCGGTGGGCGAGTTGCCGGACCCAGAGGTAGGTCCAGGAGAGGTGCAGGTCCGGATCGACACGTCGGGTGTGAATCCGTCTGATGTCAAGAAAAGGGCCGGTGCTTTCCCGGATCTTCTGAAAGAAGGCGCAGTGGTGCCGCACAGCGATGGTGCCGGTGTGATCACAGCAGTCGGAAAGGGTGTCGAGGCCAGTCGGGTAGGGGAACGTGTCTGGTTGTATCAGGCGCAGCACAATCGGCGTCTGGGTACCGCAGCACACGTCGTGGTCCTGAATCAGCGACGCGCTGCAACGCTGCCTGACAATGTATCAGTCCAGGTCGGTGCCTGCATGGGCATACCGGCGATGACTGCCCATCGGTGTGTTTATGCAGATGGTCCGGTGTCAGATCAGACTGTACTTGTAACTGGCGGCGCGGGGCGTGTCGGCTACTATGCGATTCAGTGGGCCAAGATCTCGGGTGCCAAAGTAATCGCGACGGCCAGTAACGATGCTGATCGGCAAGCTTGCCTGGACGTTGGCGCAGACCACGTTGTCAACCATCGTGAGGATGAATGGGGCTTAGCCGTGCTCGATCTGAACCAAGGCAAAAAGGTCGATCGGGTTGTGGATGTGGAATTCGGTGAAAATTTACCCAACGTACTGAGCTGTATCTGTACCAGCGGGACAATTGCCACTTACTCATCAATGGTAGTACCAGAGCCGGCACTGCCTTTCCGCCACATGATGTTTATGGACCTAACGCTTCGTCTCGTCATCGTTTACGATATGCCGGAAACAGCAAAGACCGATGCTATAAACGACATCAATCATGCGTTAAAGTCAGATCAGCTTCGCCACCGTATCGCTAGAGAATTTTCACTGGACGACATAGCTGGCGCTCATGAATTGATTGAACAGGGCAACGTTCGGGGGTGTGTAGTTGTGAACGTCAGCGAGTAGTAGCATTTGCATGAACCATAAGCGAGGTCCAAGAAAATCTAGCAACGGTTGGCTAATGGTTCACTGCCTGGAGAGGGTTCAACATGGTATTTGATTTTCTGAAGAAGCACTTTGGTTCCGAGAAAGAAAGTGGCGAGACCGACAATCGTCAACATGCAGTCACACACGAAGGCTACACCATAGTGCCGACGCCAAAACAAGATAAGGGCGGTTGGACAACGGAAGGGCTGATTGAGCAAGAAGTGAATGGCGAGACCGAATCACGCCACTTTATCCGGGCCGAGACTCACATGGACCGAGACCAGGCTATTAGCCATACGATTATGAAGGGCCGGCGAATTATCGACGAAGAGAGACACATGAAGGCCAACCGTCGTGACTGACTGAGTTGATCTAATCGGCTAGTTAGCGTTCGGATCTAAGAAGAAGATTGATCGATTCAGGTCTCGAGCTGTTTTGCCATTGCCTGGTGTAGTTTCTGCATGCCTTTGAGCGGACGTACCCAGACCTTGAATTCGATGATCTGATTGTTGTCGTTCCAGCGGATATGGTCCACACCGTTGATCACAATATCGTCGAGGGTCACCTGGAACTCCAGCATGGCCTGGCGTTCATCGACCATCTCCGTTAGATATTTAAAACTCCCGTCCAGCAGTACGTTGGCTGCCGCAGTTAAGTATTTCACCACGAGGGCCTTGCCCACCTGTGGCGTATGAACCACCGGTGAATGGAAGACTGCATCATCGGCAATCAGGGTGTCCAGTGTCGACGCGTCACCGTTGCGGATGATGTCGTGCCACGAATCCAGGGCGGCGGCCATGTTCGGATCTTTCCTCCTGGACCTGATCAGGTATTCACTTAACCGGTTGGTTCGAGCGCGGACAGCACCAATCGATGAAACTGGTGAACTGCATGTTCGGCGATCCCACTCAAGTCGGGGTCGACGATGAAGCGCCCTTGATCGTATGACTGGGACCTGAGTCCTTTTTGGACAGATTCACACAGAGCAGCATCTTCCGGGCCCAGTACGGTGTTCATGTAATGGTCCTGTGCATCAACACTACTGTTATGTGGTAGGCCATAGCGGTGACCGAAAAAACTGGTCCGTTCATGATCGAGGGGAAAAATTGAGAGTACCAGCAAGTAAGGATTCCCGGGCAGAAAATTGATCGTTGTGGTCGGCCACATATACCAGAATGCACCCGAACGATTTGGGCTGTCCGGCGGCAGAGCATAGGCAGTATTTTGTGGGCGGATATCAGGGGCCAGTTGCCGCGACCAGTTACTGAAGGTGTCCATCTGGTAGCTAGACATGTCGAACAAGGTCGCAAAATCCGGGTGCGCAGGAGTGCAGTGGTAGCATTCCAGAAAGTTGTCGACCACCACTTTCCAGTTTGCCGCCATAGCAGCGGGTCCGAACGAGAACGTATCGAGTGGCTTCATTTGATCTAAGCTTGGTATACGTTCCTGGATATCCTGTTTCAGTCCAGGTGCCTGGTTTTCGAGTGACTCAGCGTTAGGGTCGAGATTGAAAAAGACAAAACCACACATGGTATCGACCTGTACCGGCTGCAGACAGAATTCCGATTTATCGAATCCGGGGACTTTCTCAGAATTACGGGCATGACGTAGTTCTCCCGTTAGTGCATAGGACCAGGCGTGGTAGGGACAGACGATGTTTCGGGTGTTACCACTGCCTTCGAGCAGTTGATGTGCGCGGTGCCTGCAAACATTGTAGAACCCACGTAGTTCGTCATCTTGGCCACGTACAACAAAAATGCTTTCATCAGCGATACCTGCAGTCAGGTAGTCACCAGTTTTGGTTAACTGGGAGATATGGCCCGCGTAATGCCAGTGGTTATAGAAGATCTTCCGTTTTTCTTGTTCGTAAATATTTTCGTCCAGGTAAAGATGTGAGGGGAGCGTATAGGAATGCTGTGGTTCTTCATGAATAGGCAGTCCCGATTTTGGTTTGACAGCTTTAAGGTGTGTCATGTTCTTGGCCTTTCTGCACTTTCTTTTTGTGACCTGCGCAGGATGACTTTGATTGTAACTGGATTGAGTATGGAAAATAGGTTTAGTGGTGGGTCATAGGTGTGCTCAAAATCCGGCTAACAGGGATGAAGTCTCAACTGGGTTCGGTCAGAATAAGGTCGGGAATACCTCTAAGGAAGAATAAACATGTCGAAGGTTTGTGTTGTTGCCGGCGTTGGCCCGGGAAACGGTGCCTCGTGTTGTCGTCGATTTGCAGCTGAGGGTTACTCAATTGTGATGCTCGCACGAAATGCTGACTATTTGAATTCACTTTCTGCTCAGTTGCCCGACTCTTTGGCTATTCCCTGTGATGTGAGGGATCCCGAAGCAATTGGAGCCGTATTTGATCAGATTCACGATCAAGTAGGTGTGCCTGATGTCCTTGTTTACAACGCAGGTTCGGGAGAATGGAGCAATGTGGAAGAGACCACAGTCGATGGCATGGAGTCGTCCTGGCGGACCAACACGTTGGGCCTACTTGTTGCCAGCCAGCAGGTGATTCCCGCCATGAAGTCGCGTGCGAGTGGCTCGATTGTTGTGATTGGTGCGACCGCATCATTGCGTGGTGGGGCGAATTCGACAGCATTCGCTTCAGCAAAGTCGGCGCAGCGCAGCCTAGCTCAATCGATGGCTCGGCGCTTAGGTCCTATGGGCATACATGTCAGTTATGTAATTATCGATGGCATTATCGATCTTGAAAGGACACGTGCAGCCCGGCCGGACGTACCGGATGACTATTACCTACAGCCCGACGACATTGCCCAGAGTGTTTATGAGTTAACCTGTCAGCATCGTTCTGCCTGGACTTTCGAGCTGGATCTTCGACCATTTGGGGAACAATGGTAGATCAGATTGGGGCTACGTTGTCTTGTATTTCAGACAAGGCAGATATTCGAACAATCAATAAAATATTTAACCAGGATCTACTATGTCGAGTTCAACACTTCAGCTTAATGAAAAAGTTTACGACTATCTGTTAGGGCATTCACTGCGCGAGAGTACTGCCTGTCAGCAATTGCGTGAAGAGACGAAGCCAATGAAGATGGGCATGATGCAGGTTTCACCTGAGCAGGGTCAATTCATGTCACTTTTGGTCGAACTGATTGGTGCCCGTAAAGCAGTCGAGGTCGGCACCTTTACCGGTTACAGTGCGCTGCGCGTTGCGCAGGCGCTGCCGGCAGACGGCACGCTGGTTTGCTGTGATGTGAGCGAGGAGTGGACGGCAGTGGGCAAAAAATACTGGGAACAAGCTGGGGTCAGTGATCGGATCAGTCTTAGGATCGGACCGGCGATCGACACGCTCAAGGCCATGCGTGATGCCGGAGAAGAAGGCACGTTCGACTTCGGTTTCATCGATGCGGACAAGGCGAACTACCAATCCTATTACGAGCATGTGATCGCGCTGTTGAGGACCGGTGGCCTGCTGCTGATCGATAATGTGTTGTGGGGCGGCAGTGTGGCCAACCCGGATAAGACCGATGAGGATACCGAAGCAATTCGAGCGTTGAATACTTTTGTGCATCACGATGATCGAGTGTCCTTGAGCATGCTTCCGGTTGGTGACGGCTTGACCCTCGCGCTGAAGCGGTAACTGAGATAACGACCTGCGTCTTATTTTTACACTATGAATCCTCTTAGGATAGAACCGCTTTGCGGTCCCTTCGCCTGGGACGCATCAGCGTTGGACCAAAGCGGTGGCTGGTCAGTGGAGCTGGACGCTGATGAAATAACTTGTCTGGACGATGCCCTAGATACGGTGGTGTCACGGCAGATTGCTTGGTCGTCCCTGACAAAGGCTCAGTTCCCGTTGCCGGTGCTGTCGCAAAAACTAGAATTGATTTCTACCGAACTTGAGGATGGTTGTGGCGTGGTAAGTTTGCGTGGAATATCACCCGAACGTTATACCGCTGATGAGTTGCGTACGCTGTGGTTTGGCTTGAGCCTGCATCTGGGAATACCGGTCTACCAGAACCCGCAGGGCCAGTTGCTCAGGGACATCTGTAACGAAGGGGAAGGTATTGGAAAACGCTATGGTCAGATGACAAGCAGAGACGGTGTCTTTCTTTCTTCCCGGGCCCGAACCGCGTCGCCTGCAGAACTTAGGTTTCATACTGATCGAGCTGATATCGTGGGACTGCTGTGCGTCGGCCGTGCAAAAAGCGGCGGTGAGACCCGCATCGCGAGTTCAGTGACTGTACACAACGAGATGATTCGCAGGCGGCCAGCGCTGGCCGCGGTGCTGTACGCGCCAATTTATCGGTCGCGACTGGGCGAGGAGGCAGGGGGTGACCAGAAATTTTACCCATTGCCGGTGTTTGGTTGTCGTGCGGGAAAATTCACCAGTCACTATTCCCGCACCTATGTTGAAGCGGCACAACTGTTACCTGAGGTGCCAAAAATGACAGATGAACAGTGGGCTGCACTGGATCTTCTGGCCGAGCTTGCGGAAGAACACTGCGTAGAAAGTGTGTTTGAGCCAGGCGATATCCAATTTCTGAATAACCATGTGATCTATCATGCCCGTCGACCGTTTATCGATGATGCGGCGTCCGGGTACAAACGAAACTTGATGCGGATCTGGCTGTGCCCGCCGAGGAATCGGGCGTTACCGGAAGATCATGCGCCGCTCTGGCGTACTGTTGAGGCTGATAGTTTGCGTGGTGGTATTGCTTTGGAGTCTGTGCCCTAAAACAACGGTATGGCATCCGGTGCGGACTACACTTGCCTGCCAGGCTAACCGTGGCGCCAGTCGTCCGGATCCTGGGAGTTGCCTGGTGAGAGCCCAAGAATATCTCCGTCAGTCGATGCGCCCAGTCCAAGAACAGTCCGGTTGGCATAATTGAAATAAGCAACGACCTGATTAATTTCCAAGATCTCGCCATCCTCAAATCCACTACCGCGTAACTCATCAACCAGCGACGCATCCATCTCGGCCGGCCTTAGTGTCAGTTGCCGGGCATAAGATAGTGCCAGCTTATCGCGAGGGGTGAGATCCAGACTTTCGATATCCCCTGCTTCCAATCGTTGTCTTAAGTGATTACTACGGTCATCATCATTCAGCAGCCTTTTAAGACCAGAAAAATGATGCTCCACACAATAGTCGCACTGGTTCAGCAGACTGACCCAGACGCCGATCGTTTCCAGAAACCACTTGGGCAGTGAATTCGAGTAATGGTGAAGAACATTCTTATAGATCACCATATGGCCATCCATAGTGTGGGGACGCAGGCTGTGGGCCATCATGATGTTGTCGACATTATTGTCTGGACCTTTGACCCGGTCATACAGCGTGCGCAGGTAACCGGATGAACTCTCATATGGAATTGTCTTGATCCAGGACATGTCTGCTCCCGATGCTTCAGTATCGTAAGGAATAATTATGTGGCAAACTGCCGACTTATTCCAACGCCGGGTTGGTACTGACCAAGATATAATTTTGTTCCGGCGCCGGGAAGCAGAAGAACCATAAAAAGGATCCGGCAAATGAAGCATCGCCAATTGGAATTTCTGTTTCTCAATGTAGGTCATTTTTTTGATCACCTGATTATTCTAATTTTTTCGGCGGTCGCAGCCCTCGCACTGACCCGGGAGTGGGGCATGGGCTATGCGCAGCTAATTCCCTACGCAACCCCTGGGTTCGTGGCTTTTGGTTTGTTTGCTGTACCGGCTGGCTGGCTGGCCGACAAATGGAGTCGGGAGGGCATGATGCTGGTGTTTTTCCTGGGTATTGGCGCTGCTGCTGTGCTCACCGCCCTGGCAGATACACCCCTGCAGATCGGGTTAGGGTTGTTTGTCATTGGTATGTTCGGTGCCATTTATCATCCCGTTGGATTGGCGATGGTCGTGCAGGGTCGAACGAAAACCGGTATGCCGTTGGCAGTCAATGGTGTGTTCGGAAACCTAGGCGTTGGTTGTGCGGCCTTGATTACAGGGTTCCTGATTGATCAAACCGGCTGGCGCTCAGCATTTGTCTGGCCGGGCGCGGTTTGTGTTGCGATTGGATTCGCCTACGCGTTTTTTCTTTTTGCGACCCGTCAGTTAAGGGCCAGTGCAGACAAGCTGAGTGGGGGAAAAGCTAAATCTGACCAGATGTTACAGGTTACACGCCCGGTGTTGATTAAAATATTCGCTGTCATCTTTTTTTCGACCGCAGTCGGCGGGCTGGTATTTCAGAGCACCACATTTTCGTTGCCCAAGGTATTTGATGAACGGTTAGGAGAGCTTGCCGTTACGGCCACTTCCGTGGGTAGTTTTGCGTTTGTCGTGTTTGCACTGGCCTCGGTCGGGCAACTTATAGTCGGCTACCTGCTCGACCGCGTATCACTTAAGCTGGTTTTTCTTGTAGTTGCCGCTATACAGGTTGTGTTTTTTACTCTGATGGTCGGCGCCACAGGCTCAGTCGCACTGGCAGTTAGTGCCGTGTTCATGTTGGCGGTATTTGGACAGATTCCCATCAACGATGTACTCCTCGGCCGGATTACGCGCAGCGAGTGGCGCAGCCGAGTGTTTGGACTACGCTATATCGTTACCTTTTCCGTCAGTGCGAGTTCGATACCTTTGATCGCGTGGATCTATGCACTCTGGGGTTTTGATGCATTGTTCTGGGTGCTGACTGTTGCTGCATTGACGATCTTAATCGCTGTTGCGTTGCTTCCGACTGCTGCTGCTCAGCCTAAGAGCGTAGCCTAGGTCGTTCCGCGCCTTCATATCCCCTGCTTAATCTTCTAGCGATGAGTTGTAAAACAGTATTGACAGTCCGGTCCTGTTGATATCTAATGCGAATCATTCGCATTACCAGATGCGAATCATTCGCATTAACTAATTAGGATCAGAGAACAAAATGTTTAAGAAGTTATTGGTTATTTGGCTGGGTTCCATTATTGCGCTTACAGGGACCGTATCGGTGAGTCAGGCCGGTGAGGTTAACGTCTACAGTTACCGTAAACCACAATTGATTGATCCGATGTTTGCCGAGTTTACAAAGCAAACAGGAATTAAGGTGAATTCGGTGTATGCCAAGAAAGGCATGCTGGAGAAACTTCAAAGTGAAGGTCGAAACAGTCCGGCCGATCTTGTGTTTACTGTAGATATTGGTCGTTTGTCTGATATTCACAAGGCTGGTCTTACACAGTCTGTTAACCGCGAGCGCTTCGCGTCAGATATTCCCGACAATTACATGGCGCCGCATGGTCACTGGTTTGGCTTAACCACGAGAGCCAGAATCATTGTGGCCTCTAAAGAACGTGTTGCCTCGAATGCTATTTCGACCTACGAAGATCTCGCTGATCCAAAGTGGAAAGGACGTATCTGCACCCGTTCTGGCAAACACCCTTATATGGTGGCGTTGACCGCCAGCATAATCGCCCATCATGGGTTAGCAGGCGCGAAATCTTGGCTTTCTGGTTTAAGAGACAATCTTGCACGAAAGCCCCAAGGTAATGATCGAGCACAAGTCAAGGCGATTAAAGAGGGTGTTTGTGACATCGCGGTCATTAATCATTATTACATGGCTAAGATGCTTAAAGATCCTGAACAGGTGCCATGGGCTAATGCCGTTAATGTGATTTTTCCAAACCAGACAGATCGCGGAACCCACATGAATGTAAGTGGAGTTGCGTTGACCAGGCATGCGCCTAACAAAGACAACGCTATCAAATTGATGGAATTCCTTGCAAGTAAAACCGGTCAGGAAATGTATGCTCAGAAGAATGCAGAATATCCCGTTAAACCGGGTATCGGTTGGAGTGATTTGCAAGACTCTTGGGGTAGTTTTAAGGAAGACTCGCTCAGTTTATCTGTGGTGGCTGACAATAGAGCAACTGCGATTAAATTGGCCGATGAAGTGAGCTATAACGATTAACAATAATGTTCGGGAGTGGCACCGTTCCATCGCAGACAATAATTTCGTAAGACGGTGTCACTCTTGCAATTGTTAGACAGGCAAAATTAGTTATGGCGAACGCCCTTAAGTTTACTGGAATGAAAGGATTTCGTTTTGGTCTTGGCTTTCCAAAAAATAGCTGGACGTTGGCATCCCTATGTGTAGCCGTATTGGTGGCACTGCCAGTCGTTGCAGTCATCTGGACAGCATTGAAGCCCAGTGGTGATGTTTGGTCTCATCTAATTTCGACATCATTGCCCGGCTATATCGGCACGACACTCTGGCTCATGTTGGGCGTTGGAACGAGCGTACTTCTCACTGGGGTGACGACGGCATGGCTGGTGACGATGTGCCGCTTTCCAGGCCGGCGAGTGTTCGAATGGTTATTGCTGCTACCCCTGGCATTTCCGGCGTACGTCATAGCCTATGCCTACACTGATTTACTTGAATATTCCGGTGCGGTTCAGATATTTCTTCGAATGATGTTTGAATGGCAGACGCCTCAGGACTACTGGTTTCCTGAGGTTCGTAGTTTGGGTGGGGCTATTACCCTGATGGGTGTTGTCTTATATCCCTATGTCTACCTATTGGCCCGTGCGGCATTTCTTGAACAATCGGTGAACGTTCTCGAGGTCGCCCGGGTTCTAGGGCACGGCCCATGGCGAACTTTTTTCCGAGTATCTTTGCCTGCTGCCCGACCAGCAATTGCAATCGGTGTGGCTCTTGCACTGATGGAAACCCTCAACGATTTTGGGACGGTTGATTTCTTTGCCGTGCAGACCATGACAACTGCGCTGTTTGATGTGTGGCAAGGTATGGGCAGTCTGGCTGGCGGAGCGCAGATCGCAGCCACTATGCTGGCCTTTGTTGTTTTGTTGATTTCGATTGAACGCTTTAGTCGGCGTCAACAGAAAGTGTACCAAAACGTTAGTAGTCGCTTTCGTGAGTTACCCAGCTACCGTCTAAAAGGATCATCCAGTCTGTTGGCCTTCGCTGCCTGCCTGCTGCCGATACTTATTGGCTTTGTTATTCCGTTGACTGTTTTGATTAGGCTAACGGTAATCTACTTTCATGAATCGTGGACGGCAGAGTTCAGATCCTATGCACTAAACAGTCTCTCACTCTCTGCGGCTGCGGCGGGTATTACGCTGTTCGTTGCCTTGCTGATTGCTTACAGCCAGCGATTGGCCGGTGGACGGGTTATTGGCATCGCGACACGCATTGCATCGTTGGGTTATGCCGTGCCAGGTGCCGTACTAGGGGTGGGTGTGCTGATACCGTTCGCTTATTTTGACAATTCTCTGGATGCACTGATGCGGGAGATGTTCGGAATTTCCACCGGATTGCTACTCAGCGGCACGCTAGTGGCGGTAATTTTTGCCTATGTCGTCCGCTTTCTTGCTGTTGCTCTGGGGCAGGTCGAATCCAGTCTGGCCAAGGTGTCGCCTTCATTAGATATGGCTGCGAGAACATTGGGTTACCGGGCCGGTGAGACACTCCTGCGCTATCACGTACCGCTTATTCGAGGCGGTATGCTGACAGCTGTCATGATTGTTTTTGTAGATTGCATGAAAGAGTTGCCGGCGACATTAATTTTAAGACCCTTCAATTTTGAGACGCTGGCGACACATGTTTATTGGTTTGCATCCGATGAGATGCTCGGTGAAGCAGCGCTGGGATCTCTGACGATAGTACTGGTTGGACTACTACCGGTTGTATTGCTGAGCACTATGACCGCACGGGTACGTTCAACTCGGCTTAGCAGTGGTACAGTGACCTAGATTATGAACACGGAGCATTCAAAGGTCTTTCCGGACGGTTCTCCTGATGTGCCGTTACTCGAGATTCAGGGTATTTCTTGTAATTACGGTCTTGAACGGGCGGTTTATGATCTTAGTTTGACTGTTAACAAAGGCGACCAGGTCTGCCTGTTGGGTCCCAGTGGTTGCGGCAAGACTACGGTGCTGCGGGCGGTAGCCGGCTTTCAGCCGCTGCTTTCTGGCAGTATCTCGATCAATGGTCAACCTGTATCACAACCGGGCGAAATCCTGTCACCAGAAAAGCGCCGGGTCGGGATGGTGTTTCAGGACCATGCGCTGTTTCCCCATCTTTCTGTGGAGCAGAATGTCGGGTCGGGCCTGCGAACTTTTTCTGCGGCAGAACGGCGCGCGACGGTTTCGGAAATACTGGAGCGAGTCGGTTTGATGCGCGTGGCGCAGCGCTTTCCACATGAACTCTCTGGTGGTCAGCAACAACGGGTTGCACTTGCTCGCGCGCTGGCGCCTAAACCACTATTGTTACTTATGGATGAACCATTCTCGAGTTTGGATTTGGATTTGCGCGAGCGGATGGGACAAGAGGTGGCCGATATGCTCAAAGCAAACGGGATTACCTGTATTTTGGTGACCCACGATCAAAATGATGCATTTGCAATGGGTGACAAGGTTGGCGTAATGGCAGACGGTCGTCTTGTGCAGTGGGACACAGCTTACAACTTATATCACGAACCCGGAACTCGTTTTGTCGCCGACTTTATTGGCAACGGAATATTTCTACCCGCAGAGGTAAAAAGTCCCCGTGTGGTGGATTCTGAATTCGGGGAACTTAAGGGAGATCAGGATATTGTGATGCCGCCTGGTAGTCAGGTCGAAGTGCTAATTCGGCCCGACGACGTGGTGCTGGATGTAGACAGTCCGGTCAGAGGTTGTGTCGTGCGCAAAGCTTTCAAGGGTGCTGAAATTCTCTACACGATTCGGTTCGAAACAGGCACGACAGTATTGGCCCTGTTTCCCAGCCACGCCAATTTCGAGGTTGGCGATGACATTGGGATAAGGCTCGAAGTCGACCATTTGGTAACCTTTGCGATTGGTACGGCCAGTACAGACTTTGTTCAGTAGATAGGGTACGCCACAACAGGTCAACGTACGGGTCAGGGTAAATCAGGGGGCCTGAGGTAGGCGGCGGTGCTTCCACTGTCTTCATGCTCTGTTAATTCTGCACGTGCGACTGACCGTAGGTGGACCTCATCGGGTCCGTCGGCATAGCGCAGTGCACGTCCCCAGGTCCAATGATCTGCCAAGGGTGTGTCCGGGCTGATCCCCATTGCCCCGAATAACTGCATGGCCCGATCAATCACGGTGACATGAAGATTGGGCACCAGAGCCTTGATCATAGCAATTTCCTTACGGGCGCTCTGAGCACCACGTTCATCGATCAGCCAAGCTGTTTTGAGAACCAGTAAGCGGGCTTGTTCGATCTCGATTCGTGAACGGGCAATCCAGTCGGTCACTGTTCCGTGTTCATGGAGGTTTTTGCCGAAGGTCTGACGCTGTTTCGAACGGGCGATCATCAGTTCCACTGCAAGTTCTGCCGCACCGATTGAACGCATACAATGGTGAATTCGACCGGGCCCAAGGCGGGCCTGAGCGAGCGTGAAGCCACTGCCTTCCTGACCGAGTAGGTTGCTTACAGGCACTCGGACATTATCGAAGACAATCTCGCAGTGACCTTCAGGGGCATGGTGATTCATGATCCGGATGTTGCGCACGATGTTCACACCGGCTGTGTCTATTGGAATTAGCACCATGCTTTGTTGACTGTGTCGTGCAGCTTCAGGATCGGTTTTCCCCATCAGGATAATCAGGCGGCAGTGGGGATGAGCCGCATTGGTGATAAACCATTTTCGGCCGTTGATCACGTACTCATCCGCCACTCGTTCAATGCGGGTCTGGATATTGGTGGCATCGGATGACGCCACATCTGGTTCTGTCATCGCAAAAGCCGATCTGATTTCACCCTGCAGCAGTGGACGCAGCCATTGCTCGTACTGTTCAGGTGTTGCGAACATGTGTAGCAGTTCCATGTTGCCGGTGTCGGGTGCATTGCAGTTGAATACTTCAGATGCCCAGGCCACACGGCCCATGATCTCAGCAAGCGGTGCGTATTCCAGGTTGCTAAGACGAGTTCCGGGCTCTTCTTTCCGGAGGCCAGGTAGAAAAAGGTTCCAGAGCCCTTGATCGTGTGCACGGGCTTTCAAGGGTTCCATAAAGGAGGCTGGAAATTGGCCTTGCGCTGTCTCTTCATGCCACAGCCATATTCGCGGCACGATGTGTTCAGTCATGAACGTATTGACTCTGGCGCGCAGTGCCTCGACTTTGGGTGTATAGGAAAAATTCATCAGTCAACCGTAATTCGATCAGGTGTTCTCATCGCTGAGGATGTGTTCGGCCAACTCGGCCAGAGGACGGACCATGCCGCCCATTTTTGCTGCCCGTTCGTTTGACGCATTCCCGTCAAGAGAACGTTTGTAGACACCCTGCAGTATCGCGGACAGCCGGAACAAAGAGAAGGCGATGTAGTAGGGCCAATTATCGATACCGGAAATTCCGCGTAGCTGGCAGTATCGGTCAAGCATTTGTGCTTCTTCCGGTATACCCAGAGCGCGACGGTCCTTTCCGCCGAGCCCCTGAATATGCTGGCCAGGTGTGATGCGCAGGCCCATACAGAAATAAGCCAGGTCTGCCAGGGGGTGACCGACTGTCGAGATTTCCCAGTCGATCACCGCCAGAATTCGGTGTTCGCGGCTGTGAAAAATCATGTTGTCCAGCCGGTAATCGCCGTGGATTAAACCATTCTGACCATCGTCGGCTGGCGAATGAGCAGGCAGCCAGGTCATCAGGTGCTCCATCGCCACGATTTTCTCAGTCTCACTGGCACGATACTGTTTGCTCCAGCGGCCAGTCTGGCGATCGAAGTAGCTTCCGGGACGTTCAAAGTCCTGGAGGCCAACAGCAACATGATCTACGCTGTGTAGTTCCGCAAGAACCCGGATAATCTCATCATAAAGCTGGCCCCGGTCGGATGTGGCCAGTTCTGGTAGAGACGGATCCCAGAATATTCGACCTTCGATGTAGCTCATGATGTAGAACATCGTATCGAATATGTTGTCGTCTTCGCACAGTGTGTACATCCGTGGTACGGGTACAGCTGTATCGGCCAGTGCCTGCATAATTCGATACTCACGATCCACTGCGTGGGCCGACTTAAGCAGTTGGCCTGGAGGTTTTCGACGCAATACATAACGGCCGCTGCGTGCGCACACCAGGTAGGTCGGATTGGACTGACCGGTGGAGAATTTCTCGATAGATTCAAACCCCGAAAACCCGGGCACGTTCGACTCTAGCCAGGGTGCAAGGCGAGTGGTATCGGGTGAAGGGGCAGAAGTCATGGGCTATGTTCGAGTGTAGCTAATTCCGACCAGTTGGTCTGAAGCCGCAGCTTCAGTTGCCAGCTACCAGTCCAGTGGACACATCATATTAAACAGTTTTCTGGCCACGTCAAAATGTCAAACGGGTTGCCTACTTTCACGTTCTTTTTCCTGTTCTTGCCAAAGGTCTGCGTAAAGCCCTCCCTGGGCCAACAGCTGCTGGTGGGTACCGTGTTCGATGATTCGGCCATCATCCAGCACCAGGATTCGATCGGCCGAGACCACGGTAGATAACCGGTGGGCGATGATGAGGGTGCTCCGTCCGCTGGAAATTTCATCCAGGTTCGTTTGTATATCGCTTTCTGTTGCACTGTCCAGAGAAGAGGTGGCTTCGTCAAAGAAGAACACTGTCGGGTTTTTGAGTACGGCGCGGGCAATTGCGACACGTTGTTTTTCGCCGCCGGAGAGCTTCAAACCTCGCTCACCGACACGGGTCTGATAGCCAGAGGGCAGTTGGGAAATAAAGTCGTGAATTCTGGCTGTACGGGCGGCTTCGTAGATATGCTGTTCGTCAGCGCTCGGATCACCGTAGGCAATGTTGTAATAGATCGTATCGTTGAACAGAACGGTGTCTTGCGGGACCACGCCGATAGCATCGCGGAGCGATGCCTGGGTGATTTCCTGCAGATCGAGGCCGTCGACTGCGATTCGACCAGAATCAGGATCATAAAATCGCAGCAGCAGGCGGCTGATCGTCGACTTACCGGCGCCTGTGGGGCCGACAATAGCTACCTTTTCCCCCGCTTTCACTTGAAAGCTGATGCCGTGCAGAATCACTCTTTGCGCGTCGTAGCCGAAGTGAACGTCGGTGAATCTGATGTCACCCCGGGGTGAGCTCAGGGGCTGGGCACCTGGCAGGTCTTTGATCTCCGGCACCTCTTCCAGAAGGGTAAACATGTTCTCCATATCAACCAGAGCCTGCCGTATTTCACGGTATACCGTACCGAGAAAATTCAGCGGGATGGACAGCTGCATCAAATAAGTGTTCACCACGACAAATCCCCCGACAGTCATCGTGCCATTACGGATATTCAAGGCGGCCATGATCAGCATGATTGTGATACCGCTGATTACGACGGCTGCCTGACTGACATTCAGGAGAGACAGGCTTTCGCGGCTTTTGACTGCGGCTTGCTCATAAGTTTTTAGTGCCTCGTCGACCCGGGTCAGTTCATGCGATTCGTTGTTGAAATATCGTACTGTCTCAAAGTTGAGCAGACTGTCGACCTGGCGTGTACTGGCTTCATTTTCCGCATCGTTCATTTTGCGCCGAATGCGTATGCGCCAGGCCGTGATACCGAAGGTCAGCCATACATAGATACCTATGGTGACTGCGGTAACCAGTGCATAAGAGATACCGTACAGGTACCAGAGAATGCCGCAGACCAGTAACACCTCGAACAGGGTCGGCAGAATGTTAAACGCGACGAAAGACAGCAAAAACTGAATACCAGTGGTACCCCGGTCGATAAATCGATTCAGCGCGCCGGTCTTTCTCTCGAGGTGAAAGCGTATCGATAGTGCGTGCAGATGATTGAAGACCTTGATGGCAACCTGTCGGACAGCATGCTGGGAGACTTTGGAAAAGACAGCATCTCTAATCTCGTTAAAGACGATATAAGAAAGGCGTGCCAGTCCGTAAGCCGCGAGTGCAGCGATAGGAATGCCAAACAGCAGGTCCATCTGACCTTCCAGGTTCGAAAGTGTGTCCACGGCCCAACCGAGAACCAGGGGTACGGTGAGATTTGCCAGTTTGGCCAGGACCAGGCTGACCACCGCCACCACGACCCGAGTCTTGAGGTCTTTGCGTTCCACCGGCCAGAAAAAAGGCAACAACAGCGCACAGGTCTTCCACAGGTTCCCGTCTTCCCCATGAGATGGGGACACCGGCGCTGTGTCGGGTTCAGTTTTCATCAGTGCTGACGGATCGTAACTCTGGTTATGGAAACCGGGATCGCATTACCGTAATAATTCTCGGTTTTTCTGATCTGTTTTTTCGATTATGGTCTGTTTTGATCAACTTGGAGGACCTTATGTATCTTGAGCTTGCGCCAGCCGAAGCACAGGAGGCGATATCAGACGAAGAAGTCACGCTCGTTGACATACGGGATCCTGAGTCATTTCAGGCGGCCCACCTGGTTGATGCCGTGCATATCAATGATGCCAATATTCATGAGTTTCTCGAAACTGCCAACAGACAACAGCCACTGATTGTCTACTGTTATCACGGAATTTCCAGTGCCGGCGCTGCATCGTTCTTCTCGGAACAAGGGTTCGAGAAGGTTTCTCATATCGAGGGTGGTTTTGAGGCTTGGCAACAGAGCGGTCTGCCGACCTGTAGTGGTTAAGGCCTGTGCAAAGGGCTCTACCTGAACAGTTCGGTGTGATACTCATCAATGTACTCAAGAGATGTTCAACGGGGGCTCCGACATCAGTGCCGCTTGTTCACGCAGATCAAGAATGTGTTGCTCCCAGCAGCGTTGTGAGTTGAACCACGGAAATGCCCTGGGGAACGCCGGGTCGGTCCATCGCCGCGCCAGCCAGGCATAGTAATGGATCAGGCGCAGTGTTCGCAGTGCTTCGACAAGGTGTAGCTGGCGTGCATCGAATTCATAGAAACGGGTATACCCCTCGAGCAGTCGAGCAAGCGTAGTCTCCTGGTCAGTTCGGTCTCCGGACAAGAACATCCACAGGTCCTGAATAGCCGGTGTCATACGGGAATCGTCCAGGTCGACAAGATGAGGACCATCATCAGCCCACAGGATATTGCCGATGTGGCAGTCGCCGTGCGTACGAATCAGATCGACTGATCCAGCACGCTCATAGCACCAGCCAATCTGCTCAATCAGATTGTCGGTGAGTGACTGATAAGCCGCCTCCAGATCTTTTGGTATGAAGTCATGTGCAAGAATGAACTGGCACGACTCAACGCCGAACGTGGTTACATCGAGCGTGGGCCGATGTTCGTAGGGGCGCATACATCCTCGTGCATGCAATCGCCCTAGAAACCGTCCAAGCTGACGCTGATGTTCAGGATTTTCGAGATTGGGGGCGCGCCCGCCGCGGCGTGGAAACAGTGCGAAGCGGTAGGAGCCATGCTGGAACAGGGTTTTTCCACCTGTGTCTGGGATGGGTGCAATTAACGCGATGTCATCAGCAGCCAATTCCAGAGCAAACGTATGCTCTTCACCGATCATGGCGTCATTCCATCGTTGTGGCCGATAGAATTTTGCGATTAACGCTTTGTTATCTTCTATACCAACTTGGTAAACCCGGTTCTCAAAGCTGTTCAGTACCAGCAGGTGGCCGTCGCAGGTGTAACCACGGCTTTCAACCGCCGCCAGCACTTCATCCGGGCCCAGATTCTGATAATCGAGAACGGTGTCAGTATGCATGTTCAAGCTCTGGTCTCAGATGGCCGTGGAACATCTACTGGCTGACTCTTCCGGATTCGGAGTGTCAGGACAACCAACACGGCGGCAGCAGCAGTATAGGCTGCGAAATAAAGGCACACGGTACTGAGCGGAACGCCAAGGTCCGCCAGCCACCCCATGAGGACAGGGCCGATTGCAGACGACAGGACCATCAGGGACCCGTAAAGACTTTTGATCGCACCGATGTGGGTCACGCCGTATAGTTCGGCCCACAGCGCTGAGACCACCGTGAAATAAAGACCGGACTGTATACCCATTAGCAGCATATAGGGTATGACACCCCACGCACTGTCGATAAGACCAACGGTTATCATCGCCAGTACGAGCGGGGTCAATAGGTAAGGCATGATGCGAATGGCACTCAACCGGTCAATCAAGGTGCCCGAATAGATCAGAGTTGCGCAGGTCGTGGCGGCATAAACCGAGTAGTTGCCCGTTATCCACGTGTGCGACCAACCCTTTTCATCGGCCAGATTGAGGTGGTGGAAAAACAAAGCGGTACCGATCATCGAAACTGCCAGAAGACCCGGCATGAGTAAGTAGAAAAGATAGTCTCTGCTAACCTCCTTGCGAGTCCAGGATCGGACCGCAGGTGGTGAGATGAGGTTTACAGTTCTGCTTACTTTGATGTGCCTGCTATTTGCTGTGTCGTGGCCTTTCAACAACCAGATCACTGTCGGAATTACGGTCAGACTGATCAGAACAGCCGCTGTACCGTAGGTCCAGCGCCAGCCGATCAGGGCAAGTGCGTAAACTGCGATGACTGGCAGAATCGCTTCACCGACCGTAAAACCCAAAGAGGCAAACGCAATGGCTCGGCCGCGTTCACGATCAAAATACCGCACCATACTGGTGATCGAGATGTGCGAGATCAAGCCTTGGCCAGCGTGTCGCAGCAGAAAGATAGCGAGCACAAGGGTCACCGGGCCGGTCGTGGTCGCAATATAGGCACAGGCGCAGACCAGTAGAAGGCAGGCTGCGAGGGTATACCGGCGCAATGCAAAACGGTCGATCAGCCCACCTGTCCAGGGCAGCAGGGCCGCACTGCCGATCGTGCCGATCATGTAGACCATACCCCACAGGGTGTGGCTGAGCCCGAACTCGAGCTGAATATGCGGGCCGATAATGCCGATAAAGTAGGTCTGTCCGAAACTCGAATACAGTGCTGTCACGAAACCGAAGCCGAGCAGTCTTCGGTTGGTACTGAGCAATTCTCGGTAGGCGTTTAACGGCATGAAGCAAGCGAATGGGGTGGGAACCGTGGCGGGACTATACAGATGTTCAAGCCGTGAGTGCGGACCGCAGCAGCCTGTTTCTTAAGCACGCATCAGCGCCGGGGCGACAAACGACAGTGCCGCCACTATAATCTCGCCCGCCCGACTGTTGCTGGGCTGACACCTACCGTATCCCTTCTATCAGATGAAAGACTTGATCAGTTCGTTGCGCAACATTGCGATCGTCGCACATGTTGACCATGGTAAAACGACATTAGTCGATCAACTGTTGCGCCAATCCGGCACGCTTGAGAGTCACGGGGCAATTCAGGAAAGGGTTATGGACTCGAATGAACTCGAGCGGGAACGAGGCATCACGATTCTGTCGAAGAATACGGCCATTCGCTGGCAGGACTGGCGAATCAATATTGTCGATACACCGGGACACGCTGACTTTGGGGGCGAGGTGGAACGGGTGTTGTCGATGGTGGACTCGGTGCTGCTTTTAGTCGACGCAGTAGAGGGCCCGATGCCGCAGACGCGGTTCGTGACGCAGAAGGCCCTGGAACATGGCCTGGCGCCGATCGTTGTTGTGAACAAAATAGACCGACCTGGCAGTCGTCCAGGCTGGGTTGTCGACCAGACGTTTGAACTATTTGACCGTCTTGGCGCGTCAGACAATCAACTCGACTTCCCGATTGTTTATGCGTCGGCGTTGCAGGGTTGGTCAGTGCTGGAACCTGATGCAATTGCTAGCGACATGCAGTCGTTATTCCAGGCGATCGTGGACAATGTCACCCCGCCGCTAGTTGATCCAGAAGGATCTTTCCAGCTGCAGGTCAGTGCACTGGACTATTCGACTTATGTCGGTGTTATCGGCATAGGTCGGATACAGCGAGGTAGATTCTCCCGAAATGAGGTTGTTTGTGTTGCTAGTACGGACGGATCGGTCCGCGAAGCACGAATTTTGCAGGTTCTGGGTTTTAATGGTCTCGACAGAGTTGAACTCGATGGTGCCAGTGCGGGCGATATCGTCGCTTTTACCGGGGTTGATGGCCTACGCATTTCCGACACATTGTGTGATCCATCGTGTATTGATCCGCTTCCAGCGCTCAAGGTTGATGAACCCACGCTGAGTATGACGTTTCAGGTCAATGATTCGCCGTTTGCCGGTCAGGACGGCAAGTTCGTAACCAGCCGGAACCTGGGGGAACGACTAGCCCGGGAGCAGATTCACAATGTCGCTTTGCGGGTGGAATCGCTATCCGACTCGGATAAATTCAAGGTGTCCGGTCGGGGTGAGTTGCATTTGTCCATTCTCGTGGAAAACATGCGGCGTGAGGGTTACGAACTTGCTATTTCGCGACCCGAAGTCATCCTCCGAGAGGTCGACGGTGTGGTTCATGAGCCATGGGAAACGCTGACAGTCGACGTTGAGTCGGTTGACCAAGGCCGAGTGATGGAAAGACTCGGCGAGCGCCGTGCTGAACTTCGGGATATTGTGCCGGACAGTAACGGGCGTGTGCGCCTGGATTACACCGTCCCCAGCCGCGGCCTGATCGGGTTTCGGTCAGAATTTATGACGATAACCCGTGGGTTGGGTCTGATGTACCACACGTTTCAACGATATGCGGATCGTGCTCAGGCGAAGATTGGTGAAAGGGCCAACGGTGTGTTGGTTTCCATCGCTGCGGGCAAATCGCTGGCATATGCATTGTTTAACCTGCAGGCGAGAGGGCGTTTATTCATCGGGCCCAGTGAGCAGGTATATGAAGGGATGGTGATTGGTATCCACTCCCGCAGTGGCGACCTTGTGGTCAATCCGCTTAAGGCCAAGCAGTTGACCAATATTCGGGCGGCCGGCAGCGACGAGAATATAGTTCTGACACCACCGCTCGAACTGACACTGGAAACTGCCATAGAATTTATCAACGACGATGAACTGGTTGAGGTCACACCGACTGCTATCCGCGTGCGGAAAAAATTATTGCGGGAGCATGAGCGAAAACGTGCCGCTCGAGCCGCCTGAGACGGCGCGACCTGATACGGTATTCTTGGGACTTCTGGCGTAAGAACTCTGGTGTTCAGGTTGATCCCGGGTGGTGTGGTAGATTTGGCCTGCATGCGAGAGTCGCGGTTTCACTCGAACCAAAAACTGGATGAGGACACAAAATATGCGGCGGTTAAGTCTGCTGCTGGGCGGGGTTATCGTGCTTGTTGCGGTGGTCTACGGCTACTCTCGCCTGAATACAGGCCAGACGGCTGCATCCTATCGTCTGGAGACAGTTGAACGGGGCACCATCGAAAAGACCATCTCTTCAACTGGTCGAGTGAAGCCTGTCATGACGGTCGATATCGGCTCCCAGGTTTCTGGCCAGATCTCAGAAGTGCTGGTGGACTTCAATTCGAAAGTCAAGGCCGGCGAAGTTATTGCCAGGATAGATGCTTCGCCCTTTGAAGCCAGAGTTCAGGTGGCTCGAGCCGATCTTGCATTTGCTGAGGCGAATATTGCCATGCAGACCGCAGCGTTGGAGGAGCAGCAGGCCGAACTCTTGGGGCTGAAAGCGATTCTGACCGAGACTGCCGAAGACCTCGAAAGGCAGCAGTCGCTTTTTGAACGTAAGGTCATCCCCGAGAGTACCGTGGATCATGCGGTGGCACGCCACGTTCAGGCGATGGCAAAGGTGAAAAGCATACAGGCACGGATAAAGAAGCAGCAGGCACAGGTGCGAACAGCCCACGCCAATGTCGCGTCGCATGGCGGCAAGCTGCTCCAGGCGGAACTGGAACTGGAACACACGCTGATCAGATCACCGGTCGATGGTATTGTGATCAACCGGGCAGCGGATAGGGGTCAGACGGTAGCTGCCAGCCTACAGGCACCCGTTCTGTTTACTTTGGCCCAGGACCTGCGCCAGATCCATCTGGAAGTCAGTGTCGATGAGGCGGACATCGGTGGTATCACCGACGGGCAGCAGTCACGGTTTTCAGTCGATGCCTATCCAGACCGGGTCTTCAAAGGAGAGGTCGTGCAGATCCGAAAGCAGCCGATAGAAGTCTCAGGCGTTGTGACCTACGTGATCATTGTTTCTACCCAGAACCTTGATCAGAGTCTGATGCCGGGCATGACGGCCAGTGTTGAGATTGTGCTGGGTCAACGACAAGATGCGCTTAAGGTATCGTCACAGGCGCTTCGATTCAAACCGCCTGGTTTCAAGCGCTCAGACTCCGGGGCGTCCGCTCGAGGCGGCGGCCGCGAGCGCATGCAGGCAATGATCAAAGACCTTTCGGAGAAACTCGAATTGAGTGAGGAGCAGCTGTCATCGGTTCAATCAATCTATGCCGAGATGGGTCAGTCGATTAGGGGACTGCGTGAAGCCGGTACGGGTAGTGATGAATTCCGGGAAGCGATTCGCCAGCTCCGGACCCAGGCTGCACAGCGGGTGGGGCAACTGCTGGAAAGTGATCAGAAGAAACGTTACCGCCTGATGCGTGCCGAGGCAAAAAGTGGGGGTTACCGGCAGAAAAACGTCTGGGTACTTGATGGGGGTAAGCCTGTCGCCCTAGGTCTTACAGTTGGCATATCTGACAGTACCCATACCGAGATTGTCCGCGGTGATATTGCTGAAGGGGCACAGATCATCGTTGGCCTATCGTCGGATGGTTCCTGAGTAAGGGGCCCTGCCATGCAACCCGTTGTCATCCAGACCCAGGGTTTGTGTCGGGAATTTTCAGTGGGAGCTCAAGTCGTACATGCTTTGCGCGATGTGGACCTGCGCATCCATCGGGGCGAATTTATCGCGATCATGGGGCCGTCGGGATCAGGCAAGTCCACCTGTATGCATGTGCTGGGGTGCCTGGATACGCCAACAGCCGGTAAATACTTGCTCGACGGCGAGGTTGTTTCCGATTTTGAGCCTGACGACCTAGCCCGCATACGTCGAAACAAGATCGGGTTTGTATTCCAATCATTCAATCTCATGGCTAATGCCAGTGCACAGGCCAATGTCGAATTGCCGCTGTTATATAGCGGAGACCCGCGCGCTGTGCGTTCAGAAAAGGCTAAGAATGCACTGGGAAGAGTTGGACTATCCGATCGAATGCACCATCGGCCGACGCAGCTTTCAGGTGGTCAGATGCAGCGGGTGGCGATCGCACGGGCAATCGTCAATCAACCGGACATCGTCCTGGCCGACGAACCTACCGGGGCACTGGATACGGCGACCGGTCTCGAGATCCTGGACTTGCTCAAGGAATTGAATGGTCAAGGTATGACTGTGATTGTGGTTACGCACGAGATGGAGGTGGCCGGGTACGCGGAGCGGGTGCTGAAGTTTCGGGACGGGCGGCTGTTGGCCGAAAACCAAGTGGTAGACAAGGACAGTAGCCCTTTGACTGCGCCTGCGGATACAAGAGCATCGACGCCATGACGCTATCGGATTGCTTTCAGACCGCGCTGGCTTCGTTACGCGCCAACAAACTCAGAACCGGGCTGACAACGCTGGGAATCATCATCGGCGTGGCCGCGGTTATTGCGATGGTCGGTGTCGGCAAGGGTGCTGAGAAACGGATCGAGGAAGCGATTCAGGGCCTGGGCGAAAACGTTCTGTTCGTGCGCAACGGGACCAGCGTGTCCGGGGGGGTGCGAGGGGGTGCCAACAGCAAAGTGTCTCTGACAGAGGCTGATGCCGCTGCCATCGAGGCTCAGGCGCCTTCGGTGGCCATAGCCGCGCCTACGGTCCGGTCTAGTGGTCAGGTGATTTCCGGAAATCTAAACTGGTTTACGACGATATACGGTGTTGGCGACGACTACCTTCGGGCCCGCGACTGGGTCATAGGCCGAGGGCGTACGTTTAATCCTCAGGAAGAGCGAGCGTCGGCAAAAGTGGTGATTATTGGAGAGACCATTGTTGAGCAGTTGTTCGGCGGACAGGATCCCATGGGTGAAATTGTCCGTATCCAGAAAATCCCGTTTCGCGTGATCGGGGTCACCCGGGCCAAGGGTGAGTCTTCATGGGGCCGTGACCACGACGACGTGGTATTTGTGCCGTTGTCTACCGCCAAGTCACGCATGAATGTCGGTGAGCGGTACCGCGGTCGTTATGTGCGTGACATTACCGTCAAAGCGCGCTCGAGCAATGGACTGGAGGCGGCTGAGCAGGAGATCAATGATCTTCTGCGACAGCGTCACCGGATTCGCCCGGGTCAGCCGGACGATTTTTATGTGCGGAATATCGCTCAGTACCTCGAAGCCAGAGCTAAGTCAGAGCGGACAATGTCGTTGCTGCTTGCGGCGGTCGCAGGAATCTCCCTGCTGGTGGGAGGGATTGGAATCATGAATATTATGTTGGTCTCGGTGACTGAACGTACCCGCGAGGTGGGTTTGAGAATGGCCGTCGGGGCCCGTGGTCGTGACATTCTGCTTCAATTTGTGACCGAGGCCGTTGTGGTGTCCTTGATCGGGGGGGTTGTTGGTGTGGTACTGGGGTTTGGAGGTTCCCTGGCCGCGGCTAGAATTGCCGGCTGGCCGGTGATCACCTCACCCCTGTCTGCGGTGGTTGCCATGGGGTTTGCCGCCGTGGTCGGCATATTTTTTGGTTATTATCCCGCACTCAAAGCGTCCCGGCTCGATCCGATCGCAGCACTTCGCCACGAGTAAACTCGGTTCAGAACAAACAAATCTGGTACCGCGCAGTTTTGTGATAGCTCGTTAAGAAAATTACGGGCTTCGCGCTGGCTGGGTCAGAACCTATACTGAGCTTAATCTAATCAGGAGTACAGATGATGAACCAGGGAAATCCCGGTTTCGGTGCCTATACGGATTACGGCACCCTGCGTGGTGCGATCGTCGGCAGTGCCGACGGTTTGACCTTGCCACCGTTCAATTCGACCCTGCACCACTACAACGAGGAAGTTCAAGCCGCATTGAAAGCTTCTGGTGATCGACCCCTTGATATCCGTAAGGCCATGCCGGAGCGCTGGGAAAAAACAGCAGAACAACTCGATAACCTTGCGGCCCTGTATGAGGCCAACGGCGTCAAGGTCTACCGGCCCAGACCCTATACAGTCGAGGAAAGAGGCTACCTTGCAGATCTGCAGCCAGGTGCGTCGCTGTTATACCCGGCCGATCCGGTGTATACCGTTGGCACACACTATATTGAAGTGAATATCCGGCGGGCCTATCGCCGAAAAGAAGTGTTTCCGTTGCGTGATGTTGTGTCGCCATTGATTGAAGACGGGGCAGATACCCATCATGTCGTAATGCCTCCAGCGCAACCTTTTGCACCGTCCAGCGGCGGTCCCGGGCCCTATCTGGAAGGTGGCGATATCATCTGCTACAACAACCATCTTTTCGTCGGTGAATCGGATATCGCAACAAACCGAGCCGGTACGCGCTGGCTTGATAACTACATCGGTCCATTTGGCTACCAGGTACATCCGATGCCGATGAAAGGTGCGTTTCTCCACTTGCTGGGCATCATGGTGTTAGTTCGGGAAGGATTGTTGCTGTTGCATCGTGACGATCTTGACTGCGAACTACCTGAGGTTCTCGCTGACTGGGAAGTCATCGAACTGACTGAGGATGAAGCGAAGGCGTACGCCACGGTGGGAGTGAGTTTGGATGATTCTCGATACATCATGCCTTCCGGACTGGGTCGGATAGCCGACGAGCTGTCCCGGCGCGGAGTGGAACCGATAGAGATCGACTACGACCATGTCAGTTACTGGGGTGGTTGCGTGTCCTGCTCCACCCATGCCGTGTCCCGCGACCCTTGAAGATTGTCAGTGAGTAGTAGCCTGCCAGGTCAGCTGGATAGCAAACTGTCCAGGCGGATTCTTGACGCGGTAGCCGTTGGATTTGAATCCCAACTCGGTTTTACGATGGATCTTATGCGCCAGCCTTCTGTGCGGGGGCAGGAGAGTGGTGCCCAGGCGCTGGTGTACACGGCGCTTGAAACTCGGGGCTATCAGATGGATCGCTGGGCTATCGATATCGGTGAAATCGAAGCACACCCGGGTTTTTCTCCTGTCAATGTTGATTACAGCACTGCGGTCAATGTCGTCGGCACTCACACTCCTGTACAGAATCTCGGTCGGTCGTTAATTCTCAACGGCCATATTGACGTGGTCCCGACCGGGCCGTTAGACATGTGGACACGACCTCCATTCGAACCATCGATAGATGGTGACTGGCTGTACGGGCGGGGCGGCGGCGACATGAAAGCCGGATTGTGCGCAAATATCTTCGCTCTCGATGCGCTACGCAGCCTCGATTTGCAACCTTCAGCTGATGTGTTCCTACAGTCCGTGACCGAAGAGGAATGTACCGGTAACGGAGCCTTGTCCGCGCTGGTTCGTGGCTACCGCGCCGATGCGGCACTTATTCCTGAGCCGGAAGAGGACATGCTGGTGCGGGCAAATGTCGGTGTTATCTGGTTTCAGGTGCACGTCCGTGGGCGCCCTGTGCATGTTCGTGAAGCGGGTCAAGGTGCGAACGCCATCGAGGCTGCTTACCGATTGATCGGTTCGCTGAAAGAGCTCGAGGCAAAATGGAATGCCCGTCGCGCAGATTTTAAGTACTTCGAAGGCCTGGATCACCCGATCAATTTCAATGTCGGAAAGATCGCAGGGGGCGACTGGGCATCCTCTGTTCCGGCCTGGTGCACGTTGGATGTCCGTGCGGCCATCTACCCGGGTGTCGACCCGCGGGATGCAGCCCGTGAAATTGAAGCGTGCCTGGAGTTCAGTAGCCGCGAGGATCCGTTTTTATCTGACAACCCACCGACAGTCGAATACAACGGCTTTTTCAGTCGCGGTTACGTATTGGAAGAAGGCAGCGATGCGGAGAAAGTGTTGTCCCAGGCACATGCCGTGAGTTTTGGCAGTTCGCTGGAATCGTTTGTCACGCCCGGTTATCTGGACGGGCGAGTTTTCGTTCTGTACGACGACTGTCCCTGCTTGGTCTACGGGCCGGTATCCAAAGATATCCACGCGTTTGACGAGCGCGTCAGCCTGGCTTCGGTACAGCGCATCACTGGCACCATCGCATTGTTCATTGCCAATTGGTGCGGGCTGGAAAAACTAAACTGAAAATTCAGTTGTGTTCGACAGGTGTAATCTATTCTTGATCGATGCGGCCTGTGCTATGAACGATCGTCGGTTCCGTAGTGTCGTGTCAGGTAATCGTCGCTGAACTTGCCTGTTTCACGGTCAGCGCGCAGTTTCTCGGCTGTCCTTTCAGAAGGAGGCCCATAGCCGCCGGCCCCGGGCGTTTCGATTACAACGGCAGAGTCGCGTGACACCTTGACGGCATCCGGTTTGTTGTCCAGGCGTGTGAGTTTCTCCGGTGAGCGCAAAAGAAACCGCCCGGCGCCGCCGGCGCTACCGCCAAACAGTCCCCATGGTTGGTGACGAAAGCGTTCGCCGGCACCATTAAAAATACAGTTGTCATGGCGTGGTGTGATGACCCGCCTCAGGCCCATGCCACCCCGGTATGTGCCGGCTCCGGCCGAGTCTTCGACGAGACTGTACTCATCGACCAAAAGTGGATATTCCATTTCGATAGCTTCGATCGGCAGGTTAGAGGTGTTGGTGATGTGCACCTGGACACCGTCTTTGCCGTCTTTGGTGGGTCTTGCCCCCATACCTCCGCCGAGGGTTTCGAGATAAAGGTACGACTGACCCGTTCTGGGGTCGGTTCCGGAGAATACTGCCGTTGTATTGGCACCGTTCGCCGCAGCAATGACGCGTTCCGGGAAGGCGGTGGACAGTGCACCGAGAACCACGTCAATGATTCTCTGGCAGGTGTTGGCGCGTGCCGCAACCGGTGCTGGAAAGGTGCTGTTGACCAGCGTGCTACGCGGTGCCAGGATCTTTACTGAATCGAGCACACCCTGATTGTTGGGTACGTCAGGGTCCAGTAGTGCCTTGAGCGAGTAGCAGACCGCGGCCTGTGTTGCGTTCAGGGTTACGTTGATATTACCGGCAACCTGGGCGCAGGTACCTTCGAAGTCAAACGTGATCTCACGCCCATTTACCGTGATCACCAGTTCGATCGGCAGATCCAGGGCCTCAATACCATCGCCATCCATCATGTCGGTAAACCGATAGTTTCCGTCGGGGATGGTCTCGATGCTGTCACCCATTCGTTCTCGGGTCCGGTCGATAATGTCACCAAACGCAGTGCTGATTGTTTCGGCGCCGTGTTCGGCGACAACTTCCTGTAAGCGGCGTTCCCCCAGGCGACAGGCTGAAATCTGTGCGAAGTAATCTCCGCGCCGTTCTTTGGGGATCCGAACGTTGAGCAACATCAGATCAAACAGATCCTGCTGCAGTTCGCCGTTGCGAAACAGACGAATGACGGGTATTCGAAGTCCTTCTTGATAGATCTCAGACATGCCACCAGCCATGCTGCCAGGAGCCATCCCGCCGATATCTGCATGGTGCGCGATGTTACAGGCGAAACCGAATATTTCGTCGCCAATGAAAACCGGCATAGCGAGATTGACATCGGGTAGATGTGTGCCGCCTGCTACATGTGGATCGTTGGCTATAAACAGATCACCAGGATGAATGTTGTCTCCAAATTTATCGAGTAGTGCGTGCATCAGTCCATGCATGGATGCGATATGAATTGGCAGAGATTCGACGGCCTGCACTACCAGTCGACCGGAACGGTCCATGATTGCAGTCGAGTGATCGTGGCGCTCCTTAATATTGGTCGAATACGCCGACTTCATTAGCGCGGCATACGTCTCATCTGTAATCGAACGCAGGGCATTTGATATGATCTCCAGACTGATGGGATCGAGTCGGTTCAATTGAGATCCTCCGTCAAGGTAATAAGGAGTGTCGCGGATTCATCGACTGTGCCGATATCGCCTGGATACAGCAGGGTGGTCGCATCCAATTGGTCTATCACGGCTGGACCGGTCAGTATGTGACCGGCTTTGAGATCATTGCGATTAAACACAGGGCAGGTCACGGGCTTGTCTGACCGGAAGACGACCTCCCGTTCGCCGGCAGTAATCGGTGCGGCATCTGATGTGTCCAGTTTTCGGTAATCTGCAAGTGGGGAGAGTCGACCGCTGGCTGTCAGACGGATATTGATAATCTCGATTGGATCGTCTGGATTGAAATAGCCATAGTTGTCTTCATGGGTATTGAAAAACCTTTGCTGAAGATCGCCGACCACCAACGCAGGTGCCTGATCTCCTGCTGTCTCAAGTGGTACCGCAAGTTCGAAATTCTGCCCTACATAGCGCATATCAAGCCGGATTCGGATAGTGCGGGTGTGATCTAGAATGCTTTCTTGTTCGAACCATTTCCGAGCTTGTACGCTGAGTGAGTCGAGGATTTGCTCGATTTGCGTGACGTTTTCCGCATTGACCTCGATACGCCCGCTATCGACAAAATCCTCCAGCAGATCAGACACCACCAGACCGTGTGCACAGATGATGCCTGGGGCTGGTGGGACCAGTATCTCCTCAATCCCCAGGTTGCGCGCAACATCTCTGGCGTGAAGTGGACCTGCTCCGCCAAACGGCATCAAACAATATCCCCGGGGATCATGACCACGTTCTACCGATATGGTGCGAATTGCACGCACCATGTTGGCAACAACGATATCGATCACGCCTTGCGCGGCCCTCAGAAGGCTGACATCAAGTGACTGTGCGAGGGAATCGAGTGCCGAGGCCGCTGCTGCTTTATCGAGGTTCATTGTTCCGGCTAGAAGACCATCTTCACTGAGTCGACCCAGAATTAGATTGGCATCAGTCACGGTCGGTTGCGTGCCGCCGAGTCCGTAACAAGCTGGACCGGGATTTGCCCCCATGCTTTTGGGGCCAACCTTGAGCAGGCCGTCACGATCGACCCAGGCAGCCGATCCTCCACCCGCTCCTACCGTTTCGACATCGACCATCGGCATCCTAATGGGAAAGCCGCCGACTTCCCGGGAAAACACAGTGGGTATGCGGGCTTGACGGATCAGCGCGACATCGGCGCTGGTCCCACCCATGTCCAGGGTAATTGCGTTTGGTCGTTGTGCCGCAGCGGCGACATGTGCGGCGCCAACCACGCCGGCAGCCGGGCCAGACAAAGCAGTACGAACGGGCAGCCGCTGAGCCCGGGCTACAGACATCAGACCGCCACTGGATTGGTTAAGTCCGAAACTGGCATTCGGAACCATGCTCTTAAGGCCATTGTCGAGTTCGGTCATGTATTGGGCCATGACGGGCTGTAGATATGCATTGAGAACCGTTGTTGAGAAACGTTCGAATTCTCGGAATTCAGGCTGAACTTCAAATGATGCACAGACCTCAATATCTGGCAGTGACCGACGCAGTTCGTCGGTTACAGCCCGTTCGTGTTCGGGGTTCTGAAACGCAAATAGAAAACACACGGCACAGGACTGCGGGTTAGCAGCGCGGACACAGTCGACCACGCGTTCGATTTCAAGTCGGCTAAGCGGAATTAGAATCTCTCCACCAACGGTGATTCTTTCGGACACTTCTACCCGTCGCGACCTTGGGACCAGGGCGGGAGGGTAATCCTGAAAAAGGTCGAACATGTGCGGCCGGGTCTGGCGGCCGATATCGAGCAAATCGGCAAAACCGGCGGTTGTCAGCAGCATGACATCACCACCGCGTCGCTGCAGCAGTGAGTTCGTTGCGACAGTGGTGCCATGCGAGAAGTGGCGGAGCTCATTGAGATTAAGGTCGTGTTCCTGGGCCAGCATCTCAAGGCCGTTCAGCACTGCATCGGCTGGATTCCCCGGTGTTGACGGAAACTTGCCCACATGAACCGATCCGTTTGACTCGTCAACAGCAAAAAAATCTGTGAAGGTGCCGCCCACATCTACACCTACAGTCCACACCATGTTTTGTCGCTCCGGAAAACCCTAACTCTCACCACAAGTATAATTGCAGTAATCTGCCACGTGCGTCTTAATTCGAATGACCGATACGGATACATCCAATATTTCTGAAGTCCCGGAACGCACAGCTTCTTCACTGCCTGTTGGCGGCCCTACAGAAGAAGTGGGCACTTCGGAGTTGTTCGGTTTTAACAGCGTGCTTCGTGTGCCTGCATTTGCCGAGCGCTCCAAACATGTACCGGAGATCGATCCCGCTTACTGTTTTCATAGAGAGACTACACTCGCAATACTGTCTGGCTTCATGCACAACCGGCGAGTACTGATCCAGGGGTATCACGGAACGGGCAAATCCACACATATTGAACAAGTTGCAGCACGGCTCAATTGGCCCTGTATACGCCTGAACCTGGACAGCAACGTGACTCGTGTGGACCTGATCGGTAAGGACTCCATTGTTCTTGAACAAGGGCTCCAGGTAACCCGATTCAGACCTGGAATTCTGTCTTGGGCACTGGAAAGACCGGTGGCACTGGTTTTCGATGAATACGATGCCGGTCGGCCTGACGTCATGTTTGTGATACAGCAAGTTCTCGAACTAGATGGCCGATTGACTTTATTGGATCAAAGTCGCGTGATTCAACCGCACCCCAATTTTCGACTGTTTGGTACTGCCAACACGGTGGGTCTGGGTGATGCGACTGGACTTTATTTCGGAACCCAGCAGCTGAACCAAGGACAGATGGACCGCTGGTCGATTGTGGCCACACTGAACTACCTTTCAATCGAAGAAGAAGTCGACATGGTTTTGGCAAATGTGCCGTCCCGCCAGACCGAGCAGGGACGTGAATTGGTGTCGTCGATGGTCACGCTGGCTGGTCTGACCAGAACTGCGTTTGCCGCTGGAGAAATCGCTACTGTGATGTCGCCGCGGACAGTGATTACATGGCTGCAGAATTTGGAGATATTCGACGATATGATTCTGTCGTTTCAGTACGCTTTCCTGAACAAGTCTGATGTTGAAGATCGGCCGGTTATTGCGGAATTGTTTCAACGCTGTCTGGGTGAAGACCTACCAGAGTCCCTGGCCTCAACTGTGACATCCGGCCCGTGACTACCGATACCCAGAATTCTGCTGACCTAGAACAGTTCATCCACTGTGTTGAGGTTACTGGCAAAATATTAGCCGGTGGTTGTGGAAACGATCCGCGGGCAGGCTGGTCGCCTATCGATCAGGTTAGGCACAATGAAGATTTAGTCACTCATCTATTTCTTAACAGCGTGGCGCATACCGATTCCATCAGTATTTGTCGTGGTGCCTGGGACGCGCGTGGTCTGAGACCTCATCTTGAGTCGACGGCTTCGCTTGAAAGTGTTCTTTCACCCAGAGGACAGTTCATCCTCGGTTTCAGGCACGCTCGCCTGGAGTGGTTCCGATCACGCTATATGTCCGGAACGCGTCGCAACCTGCGGGCCTACTACGCCTACTGCAGCAGTTGTGTTGTGGTGGATACTGATCGTGAGCCTGATGATTATGTCGCTGGCCAGATGCTGTCTTGGCTGTTTCGTTCATTGTTGTACTCAGTTACCGTAGGCGACGAGGTGCAATCATTATTGAGGTTATGGTCAATACGCCGACTCGATATTGCGCTTAAACGCATGCCTGAGTTGGTAGACGTGGCAGATCGAGAGGATGATTTCGATCATGCGCTGGAGCGGTGCGCCGATGAGCTGGCCTTTCGCTCGACAGTGACTACTGCTGTTGAGCCGGTACCAGCAGAAAGTGAAGACGCCAGCGAAGAAGAATCACTCGAACTGGTTGAGTCATCAGCACCTTCAGATGACAATGAATCCGCAGGCAGCAATATCGTCAGCATTGCAGCTGGTCGTAAAGAAGACCGCTACCGGATCTATGAGCACCGCTACGATGAAGTTCTTCAGCCCTGCGACCTGCTTTCTTCGGTCCGGTTACGGGAGTTACGCGATCAACTCGACCAGGCTGTGCAACTGGAGCGAACCGGAATTCGACGCATGGCGCGCAGACTTTACGATCTTCTACTGAGCACGATTGATCGCGGTTGGGATGACGACACCAACGAGGGTCTGGTGAACCCTAATCGACTGGATCAGGTTGTTGCCAATCCCCTGTATGATTATGTACACCGGCAGCAGCGGTCACTGCTGGAAAAGAACACAGTTGTCAGCCTGCTCATCGACAATTCAGCATCTATGCGTGGTAGGCGTATTCTAGTGTCTGCGATTTGTGTAGAGATGATCGCAACCGTGCTAGAACGATTTGGTATACCCACGGAAGTACTTGGATTTACGACCCAGGCGTGGAAGGGCGGTCCTGTTCGTGAACAGTGGGTACGTGAAGGGCGGCCGGTTATGCCGGGACGGCTGAATGCGCTTCGTCACATTATATTCAAAGACGCCGATACACCTATGCGGCGTTGCAGGGAATCGCTTGCTGCCATGATTAACCCCGACTGGATGCGGGAAAACATCGATGGAGAAGCAATCCAGTGGGCGGCGTCGAGGCTGATGCGTCGTAGCGAATCCCGCCGGTTTCTCGTGGTGATCTCAGATGGTGTGCCCTACGATGCAGCAACTACTGAGGTCAATCCACCCGGGTTTTTGGGTCAGCACCTTGCCGACGTTATCAGTGACCTCGATCGATCACGTTTGCTGGAACTCCTGGCGATTGGGATTGGTCACGATGTCAGCCGCTACTACCCGCATGCAGAGGTGATCGATACGGCAGATGAACTGGGACGGACACTGGTATCATCGCTGGGACGGCTACTGGCATCCCATCGGGGACGTAGCCGGGCAGCCTGAGAGTTACATTCCTGCAAATCGATTGCACCGCCAGGCAACACCTCTGAAAATAGACTGCCTGCGAAGTGATAGTACTGCGCGACATTTAATCCTGATTCCGGGGGTACGAGAATGAGTATCAACAAAGCACATAATGAGTTCTATGCACTTGATCTCGAAGATGGCTGGGAAGTGCCGCCGGGGTACCCCGACGGGATTGAACAGAAAATTCTTTCGGGTAGCCTAGATGAAATCAATCGAACTGGCAGTCGGACTCGCCTGCTGCGTTTCAAACCGGGTATCTATACCACCGCACCTTTCAATCACGAGTACTGGGAGGAGGTGTACCTGGTGTCGGGCGATTTGATCGTCGGCAATGACGAGAACGGTCAGGGTGGTGAGATGTTTGCAGCCAACACCTACGCCTGCAGACCCCCCGGTACTGATCACGGTCCGTTTAAATCCTGCAACGGTTGCCTGTTACTGGAGATTCACTACTTCGACTAACCGCACGGGACACTGCTGTGTACCCGCGGGTATAGAACAGCCGAGTTTCCGGTTTAGTCGTCGGTTTGTCTGCTGCCTGCACCCATCACGTCCATGGCAGCATCGATGATTTCCCGGTAGCCAGTGCAGCGGCAGATATGACCACCGAGGGCATCCCGAATCTCCTCTTCACTGAAATCACGGTTCTGATTCTTCAAATGCTGAAGAGTCATCAAAATTCCCGGTGTGCAGTATCCGCACTGGGCAGCGAATCGCTGGTTGAAAGCTGACTGAAGTTCATTGAATGACCCATCCGCAAGCGCCAGTCCTTCTATTGTCTGTACGTCGCAGTCCTCGACCTGAACAGCAAGCATCAGGCAACTGCGGATAGGTAGGCCATTAACGAGAATCGTGCACGCACCACAGATACCATGTTCACAACCCACGTGGGTCCCCGTAGCACCGACCTCGTGGCGTAAAAAATCCGACAGGAGCAGTCGGTTCTCGGCATATCCATGAACCAATTCACCGTTGAGGTAAAAACTCACCGGATAGCGTACTCCACGATCAATCTTGGTCATTTTGGATTCTCTCGATCTGGTCGCGACCCAGTTTGCGTATCAGTTCGCGACGATAACGGGCACTGGCGTGAATGTCATCATAGCCACCCAAATCCCATGCCAACTCGTTCAGGGCATCATCAATTTGGTCGGGTTCGAGACAGGGCCATTCACGCACAGCTGGAGTGTCGGCGACACCACCCACGCCAATGCGAGTTGTTTTGCCGTCACAACAGCCGGCAATTGCGACTATGGCAAAGTCACCGTGCCGGCGAGCAATCTCGCTAAAACTGAAACGCTGTTCAGGTCGTGCGACCGGAAAGCGAGCAGACACCACTAATTCATCCGGGCGTCTGGCTGAGGTCATGAGTCCGATCTGGAAATCCTGAATTGGGATTACGCGTTGTCCCGTTTTACTCCGCACGACGATTTCGCCACCAAGAGTAGCCAATACCAGAGGGATCTCAGAACTCGGATCAGCATGACAGATCGACCCGCAGATCGTACCCCGGTTTCGCGTCTGCATGTGGCCAACGTAGGGGAGTGCTTGTCCTAACAGGGGCACTTCATTGACTACCCGTGCGTTATTGAGCGCTTGTGCCTGGGTAACGCCGGCACCGAACGATAGGTAACTCGATGACTCGGTCTGGTAGTTGAGCTCATGTATGCCCGATATATCGAGGATGATTTTTGGTTGGGTCAGGCGCATGTTCAACATCGCCATCAGTGACTGACCGCCAGCCATTACACGAACATCACTTCCGTGGTCCATGAGTGTATTGACCGCCTCATCCTGAGTTTGCGCCCGATGATAATCGAAAGGTGGCGGTTTCATGGGTTTCTCGACCTTCCTGACCAGAATCTGCTGAACCAGGAATGTTTCTTTTGATCTTGGGAGACATCCGGATTCATTTCGACCACTAGCGCTGCAAAGAAGCGGTTGATGAGCACACGCGCAGCACCAGAAATCAGGCGACCTCCGACCGATGCAATGGTACCGCTCAATCCGATTTGATAGCTGTATTCAATCTTGGTCGACTTGCCGGCATCGATCATCTTGATGATGCCCACACCCCTAGAAGTTCCCAGCGGACCAATAACCTTGCCCGTTAGGGTCATTGTGTGTGGCGGGTCGAGATCGGAAAGCTCAACGAAGGCGTCAAAAGTACCCGAGACTGGCCCAACACCCAGATCAACGACACCCTGATAGACGTTATCCGACGTTAGTAGCAGTGAGCGGCAGCCCGGAAAGACACGAGCCAGACGGTCTGGGTCAACTAGAACCGACCAGATCGAGTTGGCATCGGCATTGATCTCTAACGCTCCTCCACTGGAGATAGTGCCGCTATCATCCCATTTAACCTGTTCGACGGTCTGCTTTGGTGGGGGTGTTTCTTCTTCAGCGTGAATCCATTCAAAGACCTTGCTTGGCACCAGGGGCAATTCAATGGATTCGCGCCCCAACGCATCGGCAACCGCGTTCGCAATACATACCGGCGTCGTGTACTGGTTGCCTTCCCCGATTCCTTTTGCTCCCAGTCGGGTGTAGGGTGACGGCGTCTGTTCGGTATGTACCAGCACAGGATCAACAGCTTCGGTCGGTGTTGCAATCAGATAATCAGCAAAGGTACCCGACAGAAATGATCCATCACCGCTGTAGACGAATTCTTCATACAACGTCGCACCGATAGCCGAGGCAAAGGACCCGCGAATCTGGCCTTCGGCCAGGCCAGGATTAATGATGGTCCCACAGTCGTGGGCGGTGACGTATTTGTCGATGATCACTCGTCCGGTATCGGGGTCTATTTCTACGCCACAGAAATCAAAGGCAAAGCCGTAGGCCAGCGAGGTGTTAATTTCGTCGTTGGCCGTGGTGGGGGTGAGTTCAGGTCCGCTCCAGTGGGCAGTTTCCCGCACGGCAGGTTCCATATCATCCGGCAGGCTGCTGGGTGACCAGTGGGCGAGTCCGCCGATGCGCCTGAATTCCAGGCGATTGTCTGGATTCGACTGGGACTGTATCCAGCCGTCTTTAAATTCCAGATCTGCTGCGGGTACGTTCATCTGACTGCTGGCGATGCGGGTCATCTTCTGCCGCACCTTTACTGCAGCTTCCTTGGCGGCGCTGGCAGAGGCCGGTGCAAACCGGCAGGAGTAGTTACCGGCGGCAATCGACCAGTTGTCTTTCTGCGTATCGGTCTCCAGGTTAACCGCAATGTCATCCATGCTGATGCCGAGCTCGTCAGCGACGATCTGGGTCAGCGCTGTCTGATGCCCCTGACCCTGCGGTGTCGAGTCACCGATCACGCTGACTGAACCCAGTGCATCGACGCTGACGGTGCAGGAAGCGACGGCACCGTCTTTGGGTCCTGCACGCTCACGTTCTTCATGGGTTTTGAGAGTGGAGATATAGCCCATGTTCGACTGGCTTGGTTCTACTGCACTGGCGTAGCCAATGCCATAAATCTTACCCTGGGCTCGGCGCTCGGCTCTGCGCTGAAGCAGGTCTGCAATGTCGCCCTGTTGGGTCGCATCTTCGATCACTTTCTGGTAGTTGCCGGAATCGAGCAGTGAGCCAGCCGGGGTCCGGTAGGGGAAATCCTGTGGCTGGATCAGATTACGCTGCATCACCTTGAGCGGGTCCAGTTGGAGTAGTGTGGCGATCTTGTGCATCATCCGCTCGATGGCAAAATAGAGCTGCGGCCCACCGAAACCCCGCACGGCACCAGTTGGGCATTTGTTGGTGACGATGATCTGGTTGATGACGTCGACATTTTGAATCGCGTATCCGTTTGTGGATAAGCCGTGCATTCGGTAGATCGGCGCAGGCATGGGCGCACGCAGATAGGCGCCGTGGTCGTCCCAGTGTTTCAGTCTGAGTGCCTGGACAGTGCCATCGGCGCGATACGCCGCTTCGATATGGGTCACGCGGTTAGGCGCAACACTGGAGGCGCATAAATGTTCAAGCCGGTCTTCGATCCACTTGACAGGTCGACCGGTCAGTCGGGCGCAGACACACAGCACCACAATGTAGGGGAAGATTGTGAGTTTTGAACCAAAGCTCCCACCGGAATTCGGCGGGCTGCGGTGCCGTAGTTTGCTGCTTTTTATATTGAGTGCCATTGCCATGACGGTGTGGACCGAAAACGGACCCTGAAAGTTCGACAGCACGTCGTAGCCAGTGTCTTCTGACTTGTATTCTGCAACGACTGCATAGCCCTCTATGGGGGTGATTGCGTTGCGCGGATACCGTATATCAAGCTCACAGGTGTGCGTTGCCGCCTCGAACGCCGCATCCGTATTGCCATGCGAAAACTCGCGGTGTGAGATGACGTTAGACCCTGCTGCTTCATGCAGTAAGGGGGCATCGGACCGCGTAGCATCGACCGGGTCGACCACAGCAGGCAGAGGATCGTAGGCGACTCGTACCCTTGCCGCTGCATCCTCCGCAAGGTAACGATCAGTCGCACAAACAACCGCCACAGGCTCTCCAACGTAGCGCACTTTGTCGTGGGCGATACCCCGGTAATCCATGGGATTCTTGAAACCGACCAGCAGGGGGCTGGTCAGCGGCCATACATCGTCTCCCGTGATCACCGCATGGACGCCAGGGCTTTTCAGGGCGTCCTGGATGTCGATGTGATCAATGCGTGCGTGCGGATGGGGCGACCGGACAAATGCGGCGTGTAGCGTATTACGATAGGTCGGCATGTCGTCTACAAAACGACCGCGTCCCCGCAGCAGGGTCTGATCCTCTATACGCAGTATGCGCTGTCCGACGAACGCCTCAGTGTTCTCACTGGATCGGTTGGTCATTATTTGGTCCCAAATCGAGTCTGTGAGCAGTATGGCGAGGGCAGCTTTCCTTGATCATGCGATGCCGGTATCGTGCATAAAGCATATCAACTCGTCAGCGACTGCCTGTGGCCGTTCGATCTGCATCATATGTGTTGTTTCAGTCATGCACGAGTAGGGAAGACCCAATTCGGTGTGAATTGCCCGGTTGACAAAAGCAGGCGGCCAGGCACCTTCGATTTCCGGATCAGCACCCAGAAACCTGACCGGACCCGTCAGCCCGGTTAGTAGGGCCCAAATGTTCAGTTTAGCATTGCCGTCGTAGATCTGGGATTCGTAGGTGCCGGGACAGGCCAGTTCCCAACCGGCTGAATTCTGCGCCAGCGTTGTCGTGGCCATCAGTTTGTGGCTGCCGTTCTGCCAGCGGCTCAGGCGTTTCATGTCCATCAGGGATTGTGCCAGTTCATTCGGGCTGGAGAATTGCTGTGGCCGGCCGACTGCCCAGTCTCGCAGCTTGAGTTCGAATGCATGGGCCTGCTGGTACAACGCATGACCCGGCTCTGGTATCACAGGTGGATCAACTGCCAGCAGCGCATCCCAGCGCTGACCATATTCGAGGTTCTGCAACAGGCCGGTAATCGCTGAAATCGAATGAAAGATCGCCACTGTCGGTTTAGCACCAAAGGCTTCGGGAATGCGGGTGTGAATAGTTTCGAAATCGAGCACAAATCGATTGATGTCGTGTGAAGCAAAGTCGTGGCGGGGGTTTTGACCGTGGTTGCGAACATCAAAAACGACAACCTCAAAGCTGTCCAAGAACAGCCGCCAGAACGGATAGTACGCATCGATGGCGAATCCATTTCCATGGCTGAGCAACAGTCGTTGTTTACCTTCGCTGTGACGTCGGAGACGGATGATGGCACCGTCATCCATGCTGATATCCATCGTCTGTACCGGTGTCGAGATTTTGAAAGTCATCGCCTGCTGTTTCAGGTCATGTCGAGCACGATCTTGCCTCTGGCCTGTCGGGCCAGCAAGCGGCCCAGTGCGGTCCCGATCTGGTCGAACGGATAGGTTTCCGTGACGTTGGCATTGATGTGTTGCTGAGCGAGGAGTTCAAGCCACCACGTTGTCCCGGCACGAATCTCAGCGGGTAGCAGATCGAAATTGATATCCAGCGGTGCGCCCATTACGGTCAGGCCGTTGTACAGGAGATAGTTGCCACGGACCTCACTGATGGCACCTGAGCTAAAACCGACGATGACGATTCTTCCCCTGAAGGCAAGTGCACGCAGCCCCGCGGTGAAAAAGTCGCCACCCAGTGGGTCGATGACGACGTGGGCCCCTTGGCCGTTATTGACTGACCGTACCTGGCTGCGAAAGAATTCCTTGAGCTCGTTACTGTCGAGGTCTTTGTAAATGAGAATATTGTCGGCGCCATTTTTTTTGCACAATGAACCTTTGTCTTCAGATGAGACGGCTGCGATTACATTTGCACCCAGTTGTTTGCAGAGCTGGATACAGGCAAGACCGACACCACCGGCAGCACCTGTGATGAGTACTGTTTCAGCGGGCTTGATGTCGGCCCGCTGCACGCAAGTGGTATAGGCTGTATTAAACACAGTCACGGCGCCGGCTGCGTCCTCATAGCTGACTTCATCTGGAAGAGAAAATACGCGGCTGACTGGCGCCAAAACTACCTCGGCAAATGCACCAGTGAACACTTGCGCAACCACGCGATCACCGTTTTTAAATTGTTCGACGTGTTGACCGACAGCGATAATCTCTCCGGCACAGTCCCGACCGGGTGTAAATGGGGGCTCCGGGCGTTTCTGATATTTTCCCATCAGCATCAACGCGTCGGGAAAGTTGAGACCGGCCGCATGGTTGCGGATTAGCACTTCGCCAGTGCCGGGTACGGCTGGATCTGTAGTCTCTATTTGGTGGCTGTCGACCGCACCGTATTGTTGAATTCGTAATGCTTGCATAGTTGTCCCTTAGGAGTTGGCCGAACGACCTGCCGGCGTTCTGTGTTTACCAGCAGCGGCACGACTGGGCTGTGAGAAGCACCCAGGAAGCAATTTGCTTGTGTGCGATTCAATTGTTCTAGTGAACTTCCACACGGCATAGGTCGTTAAGGCGATATGATATCCTCAAAACATCGTACTTGATGCCTTGGCAGGTTTTGATTGTGTCTGACGTTGCTGGCCTGTCAAATCACACTGTGGTAGGTAGATTGGAGAATAATTTAATGACACCCTTGCGCGCAGATCGAGAATTTGCGCCGGAAGATGTCGAAGCGTTCCTGATGGCGGGGTATTGGAACGACGACACCCTGGGAGACTGGCTAAGCTACTGGTCAGAAGAAGACCCTGAGGGCGCTCAGATCATCGGCCTTGAGGGCACGCTGACAAATCGCGAGGTCTATGACCGTGCACAGCGGATGGCTGGGGCGCTGCTGTCTATGGGCATTGTCAAGGGTCAGGCTGTTGGCATACAGATGGCGAACACGCCGGAATTTATTATCACGTATTACGGCATCGCCCTGATGGGCGGTGTGCTCCTGACGATGCACATGCCTTATCGTGCTCATGAAATGGCACCATTGTTGAACCATGGGCGAGCTATTGCAGTGGTCTGTGAACCGGCGACAGAAAAATATGATGCTCCGGACACAATGCGCAAACTCAAGCGTGTCGTGCCCACTTTAGAACACGTGATCGTCGGTCCCGGTGGTTTGATTCCTGACGATTGTGTATCGCTGGCCGAAATGTTTCAGGCCGACCCCGGGGTCGAGATCAACGACCCACCTAATGCCGCTGATCCTGTTTTGCTGTGTTTCACGTCGGGTACGGCAGCTGCCCCGAAGGCGGTCCTTCGCAATTACCATAGCGCGCTGGCGAATGGCCGCATCTATGGTGAGACTATCAGTATCGACCGGCAGGACCGGATTATGGTCGTACCGCCGTTTTCGCATGTTTTTGGTTTATGTTGTCTGCATTCTGGGCTGGCGTATGGTGCGCCAACTGTTTTGCTTCACGCATTTACTCCAGAGCTCTTTGTCGAAGTCGTGGAACGACATCAGCCAACGCTGTTGTTTTCTTCTCCGGCACCCGTTGCTGCGACACTTAAATCTGGGTTACTTACCGGTGATCTGGTCTCGGTGCGCCAGGCAGTGCTTGCGGGTTCGATTGTTCCGCCCGCAGTTTCACAAGCGTTAGAGGAGCGAATGCCCAACGGCAAGGTCGGCGGCTTATTCGGTATGACCGAAATCATTCTGACCACGGCCACTCCGTTGGAAGGCTCAATCGATGAGCGTCATCATTCTACGGGTCGACCGGTTCGCGGTATGGAGGTGCGCGTGACTTCACCAGAGAGCGGGCAGGTGCTGGAAGTCGGTGAGGAGGGAGAACTCGAAATCAGGGGCTACTCGGTGATGTCGGGCTATCTGAATAACGCTCAAGCAAACTCTGACGCATTTACCGAAGATAATTTTTTTAAGACCGGCGACCTGGCGATTGTTGATGTGGATCAGAATGTACGAATCACCGGCCGAGTGAAAGATATCATCAACCGGGGTGGCGTGAAGATAAACCCAACTGATATCGAGAATCTGATCGCAGCACACCCAGCAGTTACATTGGCCGCCATTGCGCCCATGGGTGATGACATCATGGGTGAGAAGGCTTGCCTCTTTGTTACGCTTGCACCGGATGCTTCGTTGACATTCGATCAAGTGATCGATTATCTGTCAGCTTCTGGTATCGCCAAGCTACGCTGGCCAGAGCAGCTAGAAGTTGTTGACGATATGCCCATGACCCCTACGAAAAAGGTCATGAAGCATGTATTGACTGGGATGGTGAGTTCTAGATCCTAGTTGCTTTGAATGTGTTTAACGGTAGTCTTGATCCATGCTGGTTTTGAAATGACGGTTCGCAAAAAAGCCGGGGGTCGCGTTCGCGATCCCCGGCTTTAAGTTTGGTAATTGTTTGCTCGATTTAGCCAGAGATATCCACGTACTTTCCGTCGACAACTTTCAGTACCCGGTTACCGCCAGCGCCATCGCCCACTTCGTTCATGGTTGTGGAGCCAGAGACGCCCGGATAATTCTTAACGTTAGCCCAGCACTTTTTAATTTTCTCACGGTCAGAAGCGAGGTCACCCTTCTCATTTGTGATTCCATTATCGTTCATGCAATTGGCCGTAATCAGCAGAGAATCATAACCACGCGGTGCGCTGTATGGAAATGCCTTGTTACCGTTACGCGCTTTGATTTTGCCAACAAAAGCCTGAATTGCGTCAGCCGGATCATCCATCCATGCAGCGGTTGAGACGTAGGTGCCTTCCGTTGCTTTACCGCCCAGTTCAATCAGGGCCGGTGCTCCGGTACAGGCGCCGCCGACGAACGGTTGACTGAGGCCCTGGCGACGGGCTTCTTTGATAATACCCGCCGCATTCTGGTAGCAGGATCCCAACCCAACCCCATCAGGGTTTAACGACTTGATCTTGGTGATCTGAGCTGAGTAGTCGGTGTCCTCGGTGCGAAATGTCAGAATGTCCAGCACTTCGATGCCTTCTCTCTTGAATAGCATGGGCAGCACTTTACTGCCTTCAGCTTTGGAAACGGCATCTTCAAGATCGTGAATGATAACGACCTTTTTGATGCTGTAATCTTTAGCCCAGCGCGATACCACCGGCGCAAGTTGCTTGTCACTGGTCAGGCTGTTACGGAACGCCCAGTCACTGAGTTTAGACAGACCGGGTTTGGCCGAACAGTATGAAATGACGGGTGTCTGTAGTCTTTCCAGTAACGGGAAGATGACTTCGCACACCGAACTGAAACACGGCCCGAGAACAGCCAGGACATTGTCGCGGGTCGCGAGTTTATTGATGATGGTGATGCCTTCAGATTCCTTGGCCTGGTAATCGTATTCGACCAGTTTAATGGGGACTCCACCGATACCGCCGGCTGCATTCACTTCTTCAACGGCAAGCCGAATGCCGATCTGGGCATGTTTGCCCCAAGTGGCGCCTTTACCCGTCAGCGGGTACATCACCCCGATCTTGACGGCACGGCCTGAGACATCCGCTGATGCCGGCAGTGAAACTGCCAGAAGGGCGACTGCTGCAGTGGCAGCAAAAGCCAGTTGTTTCGCTCGAATTCTCACTTTCTCACTCCTTGATCCCCCGAGTATCATTTTGTGTCTAACTGGGACAGAGTGGGGGTTCCCCTGATCCATTAGAACTTTACTGAATGAACGTCCATTCGTCTACAGCACCGGGGAGCAGTCAGGCTCGTTTACCAAGGTAGGTCTGCTGTATTGTTTCGTCGTTTAGAAGACGTTGTCCAGTACCTTCGAGTGTGATTTGACCACGTTCCAATACGTAGCCCCGGTCGGCTACCTGCAGCGCCCGGCGCGCGTTTTGTTCCACCAGGAAAATTGTTTTCTCGTCATCTCGAAGAGCACGCAGAGTGCGAAATATTTCTGTGACTACCATGGGCGCAAGACCCAGCGACGGTTCATCCAGCAGCAGAATCCTGGGCCGTGCCATCAGCGCACGCCCTATAGCGAGCATCTGCTGTTCTCCACCACTTAAAAGACCGGCTAATTGGTCGTGCCGTTCACCCAGCACCGGGAACTTAGAAAATATCTGGTCGATATCTTGTCTGACCTCTTTATCTTTACGAACATGAGCGCCTATGCGGAGATTCTCAAGCACTGTCATTCGCTTAAGCATGGCACGGCCCTCTGCGACCTGGCTCACGCCAGACTCAACGATCCTGTGGGCTGAGAGATTTTGGATTTCTGTGTTTTGAAACTTGATAGTGCCTGACCGTGCTTGAACCAGGCCTGATATGGTTTTCAGTAAAGTTGTTTTGCCAGCTCCATTTGCACCGATGAGGGCGACAATTTCGCCCTCATCGACAGATAAACTGACACCATGAAGTACCTGGCTTTTTCCGTAGCCGGAGAAGACGTCATCTACGACCAGCATGGTCATAAGACCTCCTCCTCGCCAAGATAAGCTTCGATGACCACAGGGTCACTCTGTATAGTGGAAGGTGAACCTTCGGCGATCTTCTCGCCAAAGTTGAGAACGGTAATCTGGTCTGAAATTCCCATAACGAGGTTCATATCATGTTCAACAAGAACAATGGTCACCCCCCGGTCGCGGATACGTTTGATATGCTCGTCGAGCTCGTGGGTTTCGTTTGGGTTCATTCCAGCAGCAGGCTCATCGAGCAATAGCAAACGGGGTTCGATTGCCAGGGCACGCGCGATCTCGAGCCGACGACGTTCACCATAAGCAAGGTCTTCAGCGTTTTCGTCCATTTTCTGCCCAAGTCCCATGAAATCAAGTAACTCAAATGCTCGATCCCGCATGGTTTTCTCAACAGCGGGTTGTGCGAAAGGGCGGTGGAGTACAGCGCCGGAAAATGCACCCCAAAGCGCAGAATAAGAGCGTGAATGTGCACCGACCATGACGTTCTCGATTACGGTCATGTGTTCAAACAGCCGGATATTTTGAAATGTCCGTGCAATGCCCAGTGCAGTTCGGCGGTAGGGTTTGAGCATTTCGAGCCGCTGGTTCTCGAATGTGATTTCACCGGAATCGACAGCAAGAGTTCCGCTCAGCGCATTAAAGAGCGTAGTCTTGCCAGCCCCATTGGGTCCGATGACCGCATGGATGTGTCCCTCTTGGACATCGATAGTGACATCCCGCAATGCATAGAAGCCACCAAAACGTTTGGTGAGTCCCTCGGCATGCAAAGTGCAATGAGCGCTGGCTTCAGGCATCTCTAGAGGGCCGCTTCCAGAACATCAGTTGACGCACTGTTTTATTGGTCAACAGTCCCTGTGGACGGATGATCATCATGATGATCAGTACCGCGCCATAGACAATGAGTCTCTTTTCATTTTCGAAGTCCAATAATTCGTAGAGCCAGTCGTAGATTTCGTTGCCCTTGGGAATCGCATCTGTAACAGCAAGTGGGATCAGTTCCATAAGATCACGTAGGGTCCTCAGGCCTTCGGGTAGCAGTGATAGAAATGCAGCACCAAGAATAGGCCCCCAGTAGGTCGTGACCCCACCCACAACACAGAACATGAGAATCTCGACCCCCAGAAGGATCCCAAAACTTCTGGAGTCAACATAAGTGGTGTAGTGCGCAAACATTGCACCGGCCACCCCTGCGATGACTGCCCCCAGACCAAATGCGAGCAGTTTGATCCGGACCACGTCGATACCCATAACCTCGGCGGCTTCTTCGTCTTCATGAATTGAAACCATAGCCCTGCCGAGGCTCGAGTTTTCAAGACGAGAGAAAAATAGAATCAGGATAATTATCATGCCGTAGACGTACCAGAACGTGTTCTCCTGGTAAGGGATTCCCTGAAATCCATCGTGCGCACCAGTGTAGTCCCATGTCAGTGCAATGACCTGTACGATCTGGGCGAAGCCCAGAGTCAGTAACAATAAGTAGATGCCGCGGATACGCAGTGCCGGAAACCCGACACAGATGCCGATGAGCCCCGTGAACACACCAGCGAAGATAAGGCCAACAGGATAAGGCAGGCCGAACTTGACTGTGATGACTCCTGCTGCGTAGGCACCCACACCCATGAACCCCGCTTGACCGAGCGATACTTGCCCTGTTTTAAAGGGCATATAGAAACTCATCGCGGCGATGATATGAATTCCGGTAAATACCAGAAGAGATTCTATAAAGGGGTTCATCCGGGGATCGCGGTATCGGAATGGGTCAGTCGTCGACGACGCGAGTTCCGAAAAGTCCAGATGGTTTGTACAGCAAAATGAGGATCAGTATCACAAAGGTAAACAAGTCGCGTAACGAGGTGCCAAGGTAAGCAGCGGAGAGTATTTCTACCAGGCCGAGAATGAATCCAGCGACCATTGCTCCAAAGATGTTGCCCAGACCGCCCAATAGCATACAGACCAGGCCGGCGACGGCGACCTCCAACCCCATGAAAGGAGATACTGCGCTGTTCTTGACGCCATCTAATACCCCCGCTGCACCAGCCAGGCACGATGCCAGGAAGAAGGTGATTAGAACGGTGCGGCCCACATTAACACCCATTAACGCTGCTGTTTCATGACTTTCAGCGACGGCCCGGATAGCCCGTCCGGTTTTGCTTCTGCCGACAAACTGCCACAACGCCACCATGATGATCATCGACATTAGCAAGGTAAAGATCTGGATGTTACTCACCGTAACGCCGGCGACACTGTAGATCACTGGATCCATGGTTTCCGGGAACGATTGGTTTTCGCCACCAAAAACAGAGACTGCAACGTTCTGCATGATCAGGGTCGCACCGATGGTGCTGATCAGAGGTGCCAGCGGATACTTGCTGCTGATAGGACGCACAGCGATCAGTGCGACGATGACACCGATGACACCCGTGCCGAGCATGGCAAAGATGATTGCCAGATAGATATTGACACCTGACCACGCGAGTACAATCTGGAGTCCGATGAAAGCGCCGAACATGAATACCTCACCATGGGCAAAATGAAGCAGACGCAACACGCCAAATATGATGGTGTACCCAATCGCGACGAGGGCATAAGAAGCCCCCAACATAAGGCCATTGATGAGTTGTTGGGCAAGCATGGCGTTGTTGTGGGTTACGCTATTAGCGGCGAGCCAACCGCTGGATTAAGTCTCGAACAGCTATCCGTCTGACAGACAGCCATCGTACTGGTTCGGGAATGATCAACCTTTGTCATTAATCTAGCCGGAATCGACAGTGTTCTTGTTATTTGGGGGGAACAAAACTTGATCGAGAATCAATCATAACCCGTGTTGTCACCTTCACTTGTACCATATCGGAGGTGGGAGAACGGTGCAACTGCTCAGTGGTTTTGTGGTTATTGCAGTGAGTATCTCCATTGTGCGTACGCCTGTAGGCGGTGTCAGTTTGTGAAGTCCGGTACGTCGTACTGTTGCATTAGGTTCTCGACGATAGCATCGAATTCATCCCATGGCGCATTGATATAGCTGTAGTTGCGTATTGAAAAAACTGGACCTACAAAGAATTTTTCGTACGATTGCAGTCGACTTGCGTGCGCTGAGCCTACCAGGTCCCATGCGAGTGAGAATAGTTTCATCCTTTCGACTGAAGAGTCATCGACCGTAGACCAATATTTGTCGAACATAACTTTTAGAGTCGGATCGCGGACGAGATTGATACTTGCCGGGAACTGGAAAACACCACCACCCATCAACTCGCGGACGGTATCGAGCAGGGTCGAATGATGTTCTGCAGCCCACGCCAGACCGGCGTACATGTAGCGACGGCTGTAAAGGACGAATTCCTCAGTAAGCTGTTCGTGGGCGTAGATCTGAGCGTCGATAAGAGCACCGAATCCGGCTTCCATTGCGGCCAGGCGGCCGAGGGTTTCTCGTACCGCCGGAACATCGTGCGCACCTGTGGCCTTGGTGATCATACTGGCTATACCCAAAACAAACCTCATTTTGGAGTGGAATCGGCAGTTTGATTGATGATTCGACAGCACATGGGAAGCGCTCTTGATGAACACATCCCGGGACAGCGGCGCATTGTTGTGAACGATCACATTTTCCCAGGGTATATGGACATCCTCGAATACAAGCATGCAGTCCGACTCGTCGTAACGGAAACTCAGTGGTGCTTCAAACTCGTATTTCACGTTTTGGGCAATGGGCTTTCTTGCCCACAGCGACATGCCTGGCAGATTAAAGGGAATGATGCAGGTGATGGACTCTGCAGCCTGATCGGGAGCAAGTGGAAGGATATTGCCGACGATCACTTCGTTTGCAACCGCAGCGCTGGTTGCAAGAAACTTCATGCCATTGATCGTTACACCAGCATCGTCTTCCTTAGTTACCCGGAGGGTCGGGGAATCAATACCCTTGGACTGGTAGTACTCGGGATTACGCGCAGCCGGTGGGGGGACGATCGCATAGGTCAAAAAGATATCTTCTGTTCGAAGATGCTCCCACAGCACTGCGAGGTGCTCTGGAAACCCACCGTCATTGTCTTCAAGAACGGTCGGTTTCATTGCCATGCCGGTAACATTGCTCGCGGTCGCATCGGGCGATCGGCCCAGTAATCCATAGGACCACTCGGTGATGAAACGATGGGCACGAGTTCGTTTTTCGAGGTCAGCCTGAGTCCTTGGTTTGAGAAAATAAGTGCTGAATTGCTCTCCCTTTTCCTCGTACGACATCAGATCCATATTCTCTGGTGCTTTTTTCAGGTCATACAGCGCGGCATACGTATTGGCAATCCGGTCAAAAGCTGGGTGGGTCGTGGGGTCCACCACTGTTTCATCCCCGATATAGATCACGCGGCCGTCTTTGAGGCTGTCGAGATATTCCCTTCCACTTTTAAGCATTGCTGTTTCCTAGATCTGGTGGAGTTGCGTTTGAAATCTATCGCTGCTTTAGCCCAGTTTTATCGAAAGACTGATCTGAAACTGTATAAAATGTGAGCGGCGCTCTCTGTCGTTCGTACCTAGATGGTCACAATATCACAGTGTTTTTCGCAGGGTGTACAATCGGATGGCCTGTAATGTGCCGACAATTGGTTGTTTCAGTTGGATGGGCTGTTGTGTCGGGGAGTCTGACTGGAGTTGCGTTGTGGTTGGCCATCTAACCCGAATTAGGCTATCCATGATAGTTGTGAACCACCTTATAATTTGTTAATTGTTAATTGTTAATTGTTAATTGTTAATTGTTAATTGTTAATTGTTAATTGTTAATTGTTAATTGTTAATTGTTAATTGTTAATTGTTAATTGTTAATTGTTAATTGCTGATTGAGTGCCACGATGACTGGTCAACCCATCAAGAATGCCACAGAACACCTTAAGAGTCTGGTGGATGGCCGTGCCGTCTACCTTGATGGCCAATGGGTTGACGATGTGACCCGCCACATCGCCTTTTGCCAGTCGGTGCACACCGCAGCTGGCCTTTACGATTTTCAGGCGGATCCAGCAAATGCTGATCTGATGACTTTTGAATCGCCCACCAGTGGTCGACGGGTGAACCGGGCCTGGCAGATGCCGACAACCTATGACGAACTGGTCACCCGGCGCCGGGCGCTGGTCAGCTGGGCGGAACAACATGCGGGTTTCATCGGACGCTCACCGGATCATCTGGCTTCGGCTATAACCGGGCAGCTGATGGGCCTGGACGTGTTCGAGGAATACGATCAGGACCGCGCAAAAGCGTACTGGGATTACTATGTCTACGCCCGCGATAATGATTTGTATCTCACCTACGTGATCATCAATCCTCAGGTCGATCGGTCCAAATCGGCGATCGAACTCGAGAACAATAATCCGATGATGAAGATTGTTGATGAAGACAGTGAAGGGGTTACGGTGCGCGGGGCAAAAATGCTCGGCACCAGTGCCGTCATGGCCAACGAGGTGTTTGTTGCGCATCTGCAGCCGCTACGCCCGGAAGAAGTGGATTACGCCATATCGTTTGCAGTGCCAATGAACATCCCGGGATTGAAAATTTTATCGCGTAAATCGTATGAAAAGCACGCTGTATCGGAATTCGATAACCCGCTCGCTTCTCGCTACGACGAGAACGATGCTCTGATGTACTTTGATGATGTGAAGGTGCCGTGGGAGCGGATCTTTGTATATCGTGATCCCGAGATGTGCCGGCGGCAGTTCCACGACACCCCGGGACATATCTACCAGAACTATCAGGCCCAAATCCGACTTACTGTCAAACTCAAGTTTCTGGTTGGACTGGCCCGCGAAATCTGCGAGGTCATCGGTACTGTCAAGATCCCCTCTGTAGCGGACTCGCTGGGCAGGATGGCAGCGCAGGCGACAGCTGTGGAGAACTTAATGATCGGCATGGAGGTGAAGGGCCGTGCGTGGGGTGAGTACTTCGTGCCCGATCGTCATGCTGTTTATGCGGCACAGACGCTGACACAGGAGCTTTATCCGCAGATGATCAATACGCTGCGCGAGTTGGCCGGAGGCGCGCTGATTATGTTGCCTTCCTCGTCGGCCGACTATGACAATCCAGAAGTGGCCTCCATCATTCAGGGCGTGCAGGTCTCGGCTGATGGACGCAGCGATACAGACCGCGTCAAGCTTTTGAAGCTGGCTTGGGATGCCATTGGCTCGGAATTCGCCGGTCGCCACACGCAATACGAGATGTTCTATGCCGGTGCCCAGTTTGTGACCCGGGCACACAGCATGCGTACCTATGACTGGGAAGGTGCGGCGTCTCTGGTGTCAAACATAACCGATCGTTACGACCTTGAACCAGGGAATTCCAACTGAGTTCCCTGTATGATGCCTGGTTGAATTCAAGAGTCACAATCTAAAACGTGTACAACGGACCAGCCATATGAGAACCACCATCGTCAACGTCGGCACGATTGTTTCGGGAGACTGGCGCCAACCACTCACCGATGGTGATTCGGTCAGCATGATCGATGGCCGTATCGATAGTGTCGGAGTGGTCAGCGAGCGCAGCGTCCGAGACTCAGATGTGGTGATCGATGCTGATGGTGCAACGGTGTGTCCGGGGCTGATCGACTCCCAGGTCCACATTACTTTTGGAGACTACACGCCGAGGCAGAAAACAGTGGGTTATCTGGAGAGTTATCTGCATGGCGGTACCACCACGTCGATTTCTGCTTCGGAGGTGCATGTGCCGGGAAGGCCGTCGGACCCTGAGGGTGTTAAAGCACTGGCCGTGGCGGCGCACAAGAGCTTCTTGACCTACCGGCCCGCCGGGATGACTGTACACGCGGGTTCGATCATCATCGAGCCGGGACTCACAGATAGCGATTTTCGTGAGGTCGCCGCCAAAGGTGTATGGCTGGCCAAGGCGGGATTTGGACGGTTTGATGATCCTTACGACTATGCCCCCTATGTGGCAGCTGCCAGAGAGGCGGGGTTAATCACGACCGTGCACACGGGGGGTGCCTCGATTCCAGATTCTTCTGCCATCTCGGGAGATCATGTCCTGAAAATGAACCCGCACGTGTCTTTTCATGTGAATGGTGGTCCAGTTGCAATTGCAGATGACGATTTTCCGCGCTTGATCGCGGAAAGCGATATTGCACTACAGGTCTGTACAGCTGGAAATCTGCGGACCGCCCTGATGTGTGCGAGGTTGTGTATCCAAGAAGACGCGTTTGACCGCTATATCATCGCCACCGATACGCCTACAGGCAGCGGCATCATGCCACTGGGTATGATTTACACCATGTCGCACCTGGCAAGCTTGGCAGATGTCGATCCGGCTTGGTGCATTGCGGCCGCGACCGGTAACAACGCCAAAATCTACGGACTGGAATCCGGGTTCGTGGCGAACGGTAAGCTGGCGGACCTGCTGATTATCGATGCGCCACTGGGATGTACTAAGAATTCGGCCCTGGGTGCGCTGGCCAATGGTGACCCTGTGGCAATTGGCGCCGTGATCACTGATGGGGTCCCGAGGTTTGTCGGTCGAAGCCGAAACACGCCGCCGACGACACGGCGTGTGCGCGTGTCTGAAAACCGTGTGCCGCAGAGTTACGAGACGCCCCGTTACTGACGTCCTCCAAGGCTTGTTGCAGATGAGACCAGAGTCTTAGTCTACGGATCCAAAGACCGTGCGTTTTTCAATGGACTTCACGTCCGCTGGGCGTTCAAAGGGTTCCGGTGCGTTTTCACCGGGCGTTCTGGGCCGGCCGATAGCTGAGAAAAAGTCCTTCAGTCCACCGGGTGTGAGGACAAAACAGAACCGCAGCGGAATATTGCCCTGGTTTGTAAATTGATGCCGGCTGCCGGGTGCCAGATACAAGATGGTGCCCGCGCGCATTGGATGTGCCTCGCCGTCGATGGTTGCGGTGCCATCACCTTCGAGTACGATGATCACTTCTTCGTGGTGGTCGTGGACGTGCTCTCGCACTGAGCTCTCGAGGGCCACCTCCTGTATGCCGACATCGAATCCAGGGCCGTTGCTGTTCACGGCTTGTGCCAGCGCAAGTTCCACAAACCCGTTGGCCGGAACGGGTTGCCAGTAGCTTTCACCTTCGCCGGGCTGTACGGCCCGGCTCCTTTTTTCCGTCATTTTGGCAGAGGTCATAATCGGGTGCGCCCCCAGCGCAGCACTCAGGTACCTTTGAATTCCGGTTTGCGTTTGGCGTGAAAGGATTCGACACCTTCCCTGAAATCATTGGAAGAGCGGAGCCGGCCGTAGGCATTGCCTTCGATCTCGATGCCCGCTTCCAGCGTCGTGTTTTGAGCGGCATTCAATACACGTTTGACCGTCCGCTGGGCCAATGGGGAGAATGTGCGGAGTTCATCCACGAGCTCATCTACTGCTGTTTCCAGCTGGCTGTCGTCGACACAGTCGAGGACCATGCCCCAGTCTTTGGCTTCGTTGCCGCTGACGCGGCGGGAACGAAACGTCATGTCCTTGGTCCGCTGAATTCCGATCATGTGCAGCAGACGTATCGATCCACCAGATCCGGGAATCTGCGCGATTCGCTGTTCAGGCAGTGCAAACAGTGCGGTCTCGCTGCACAGACGAAAGTCGCAGGCCAGACACAGTTCAAAACCGACTCCAAAGCAATAACCTCGAATGGCTGCGACAACCGGTTTTGTGCAGCGTGCCGGTGCTGCAATATTAGTCGCGAGGTCCGATACCTCTTCAGGAGTGGATTCCAGGAAGCCCTGGATGTTGCCACCCGACGAAAAGTGTTCTCCTTCGGAACGGAGTACGATGACACGAATACGCTCATCGCGGTCTAGCGCCTCAAAAGTCTGTCGAAGTTGTTCGCGCTGCGGCATGGCGACAACGTTCAACGGTGGGCGCTGTAGGACGATGTCGGCGCGCTCGCGGGAGGTATCGAGCGCAATCCTGAAGCCATCCGGGTTATTGGGCAGATTCGTGGAAAGCGTTTGTTCGCCTTTGGACATAATCTCTAATTCTCTGGCTTACTGTCTCGGGCTAAGCTGTCTATGATACTGCGCGGAAGGTTTATCAGGTGAGTGCATGCATTGACCCAAAACTGGCAGAATATCAAGTCATCGTAATGAAGGGAACCAGGCTAGCTGTCCTGGACGTATCTTGAAAGGTAATCGGCTTGAGGAGGACAGAGTATGGCCAAGGGATATTGGATTGCGCGAGTCGATGTTTCTGACATGGAAGCCTATCAGCAGTATGTTCAAGCAAATGCTGCGCCATTTTCAGAGTTCAATGCGCGTTTTCTCGTGCGTGGCGGTGAACACGAAGTACCTGAGGGGACAGCACGTTCACGAAATGTAGTCATCGAATTCGACAGCTATCAGGCGGCACTTGATTGTTATCACTCACCCAAATACCAATCTGCAAAAGCCCTGCGAGCCGATGCTGCAGAGTCGGACCTGGTGATTATCCAAGGTTACGATGGCAACCAGCCGAGTGACTGAAGCCTATATCTCAGGATTGATCGGGAGTGTAGTCGTCGAGGGTAGGTGGATGGATATTTCTGTATGCCGCGGGCCTCGAATTTTCACTGACAGGTGATAATGATGGAATGTCGAAAGGTAGTGGTTGTTGGAGCAGGAACCATGGGTCGAGGAATTGCTCACGTTGCCGCACTGGCCGGTTACCAGACCTGGCTGACCGATGTGGATGAAAGCACACTGCAGAAAAGTCTTACTGAAGTCGAACACGAACTTGCAGCTGCTGTAGCGCGGGAAAAGATCTCTGAGGTACAACGATCAGCAGCGTTATCGCGGCTTGAGCTGGCGACCGATCTGGATTCTGTTGTCCATACGTGTGATCTCGTCATTGAAGCCGTGCCGGAACGTATGGTCCTCAAACAAGAGATCTTCAGCCGCATCAGTCATCAGGTGGCGGACCATAGCATCCTGGCGACCAATACATCGTCCCTCAGCGTTTCTGAGATTGCCAGCAGCAGTCGCTTGCCGGAACGGGTCATTGGGATGCATTTCTTCAATCCGCCACACAAGATCAGGTTGCTGGAGATCATCCGAGCTGACCAGACATCAGAACAGGTGGTCGAAGCCGTCCGGGAGATTGGTGTGCGCATGAATCGTGAACTGGTGGTCGTGAACGATTCGCCCGGCTTTGCAAGCTCTCGCCTGGGGATAGCGCTGGGTATGGAGGCGATCCGGATGGTTGAGCAGGGTGTCGCCGTGCCCGAGGATATTGATGCAGCAATGGTTCATGGATACCGTCACCCGATCGGCCCATTACGACTGGGCGACCTCGTTGGACTCGATGTTCGGTTGGCTGTGGGTGACTATCTTTGTCGTGAACTGGGTGAAGAACAGTTCAGGCCACCGGCACTTCTGAGACAGATGGTAGCAGAAGGAAAACTCGGCCGGAAAAGCGGCGAAGGGTTTTACATCTGGCCTGATCAGGCTTGACAGCCCATATCGGTATTGACGGTCAGAGATGTTTTTCGTTAAAAGATTTTCTGTAGTGACAGGGCTGCCGTAAGGTTAGAAACGGTTAGTTCTCCTTTGGTCATCAGCACCATCGCCGAGCCCGGTTCGTCGAGTACCTGTTCGAAAGCCGCCTCTGAGCAAGTGATCGTACAGTCGGGATTGTCGTGCGGTCCGGTCGAAACTGAGCCCTCCCCAACGGTCAGATCAACATGCCACGATCCCACGCCGTTAATATCAAACTGAAAAATTTGGTCGACCTTGCCGGCAAGGTCCGGATGGGCAGAGAGTTTCTGTGGTAGGTAATCGGCAAAAAAAGAAGTCGTCTTAGACATTGGATCAGACCTGCGGTTGGTTCAGCGAAAGCTGAGCGAGTGCGGGAAATATAGATTAAAAGAAAAAGTTTTCATACTAGTTTTCAGTTGCCTTGAACTGTTTTACATATTCGGTGTTCGAGTGTTGCTCGTGTGCGTAATGGTATGATTACGTCCTTGGTTAGCTGGGAAAAATATCAGGGTTATGAACGATCTCACACAGCGATTGCAAGCCTGTTATGCCAGTGCGGTTCATGATGTGCTACGCCAGATGGGTCATGACAACTGTGTACTGCCTTCGAACCTGATCGCACTTGATCCCACCCAGCGGCTGGCTGGGGAGATCTATACCATTTCGGGGCACATCGATCGGACGCTAAGCCGGCACCAGAGTCTGCTGGCCTGGGCCCAGGTGTTGTCCCGCGTTCCAGGCGGCAAGGTGTTGGTCTGCCAGCCGAATACTAAGGAAATCGCTCTGATGGGGGAACTGTCCGCGCGGGCCTTAACAGTCAAGAACACCTTGGGTTATGTCGTAGATGGCCGATGCCGAGACACGGATTTCATCCTCGAAATGGATTTTCCTGTCTTCTGTGATCTCAACACGCCAGCCGATATCGTGGAACGCTGGACCTATGATCGCCTGGGCGAGCCGATAACCATTGGTACAGTGACCATCGTCAGTGGTGATTATCTGATGGCTGACCGGGATGGGATCGTCGTCATACCAGCGTCGGTCTGTGAGGAAGCAGTCAGTCAGACCGAACAGGTAATTTCGACGGAAAGTGAAATGCGTGACGCCATTCTGGGTGGGATGGATCCTGAACAAGCTTACCTGAAGTACCGAAAATTCTAGCGCTTCCTGTTGTTAACGGGCCACTGCCCGCTACCAGAAAATCGTCAAAATATGACACAAAACTTTGCATAATGTTCAAAATTCTGTAACATATAATATTACACTGTCTCCCGGAGGCTACGCATGAGTAATACCCCAGAACGATCTGCATCTGCCGCAGAGACGCATAGCGCAGATCTCGAACAGGGGTTCCTGGCGAAGATCGAGTCTGAAACCAAGGTCGAGCCTAAGGACTGGATGCCAGATGCTTATCGTAAGACGCTGATCCGACAGATTGCGCAGCACGCACATTCCGAGGTTGTCGGTATGCAGCCAGAAGGTAACTGGATCACACGCGCACCCACGCTGCATCGCAAGATCGGGTTGTTGGCCAAGGTGCAGGATGAGTGTGGTCATGGTTTGTACCTTTACAGTGCAGCCGAGACATTAGGAACTTCCCGAGAAGAACTGGTCACAGCCCTGCATGAAGGCCGCATGAAATACTCGAGCATTTTTAACTATCCGACACTGACCTGGGCAGATATCGGGGCGATCGGCTGGTTGGTTGATGGTGCTGCCATCGTCAACCAGATCAGTCTGTGTCGGACTTCCTATGGGCCTTATGCTCGGGCAATGGTCAGGATCTGTAAGGAGGAGAGTTTTCACCAGCGCCAGGGATACGGCATCATGGTCACTCTCGCCGGAGGCACTGCTGATCAGAGAGCGATGGCTCAGGATGCACTAAGTCGCTGGTGGTGGCCGTCACTGATGATGTTCGGACCGCACGACAGTGATTCCGCGCATACCCAATCCTCCATTACCTGGAAGATTAAGCGTCAGAGCAATGATGAACTGCGCCAGCGTTTTGTTGATATTACGGTACCGCAAGCAGACCACCTCGGGCTGAAGCTACCCGATCCTGACCTTCGTTGGAACGCCGACCGCAACCACTATGATTTTGGTGAGATCGACTGGGACGAATTCTGGCGGGTGGTCAAAGGGGGCGGACCCTGTCATCTACAGCGTATGGCAACGCGCAAAGCAGCCCATGAAAACGGCCGCTGGGTCCGTGAGGCTGCGGCTGTTTATGCACATAAACAGCGCACCGATCAGCAAGTGGCGTAAACCTGCCAACCGTACATCGATACGAAGAGAGGATCATCATGACCAATGCACCCGATCAGTGGCCCCTGTGGGAGGTTTTTGTTCGAACCAAGCGCGGCCTCAATCATCAGCATACAGGCAGCCTGTACGCTGCCGATGCCAAGATGGCTCTTGAAAATGCCCGTGACCTCTACACCCGGCGGCAGGAGGGGGTCAGTATCTGGACCGTACCGGCGACTGAAATCACAGCGTCTTCACCCGAAGATGAAGGTCCGTTTTTCGAGCCGGCGGAAGACAAGGTTTATCGTCACCCAACGTTCTATCCTGTGCCCGATGGTGTGGAGAATTTGTGACTAAAAAAATAGACACTGACCAGTTCCGGTTCGAACTGCTTACACGTCTGGGCGACAGTGCTCTGATCATGGGCCACCGCTTGTCTGAATGGTCAGGAGATGCGCCAACCCTGGAAGAGGACATGGCACTGTCGAATATCGCACTGGACCTGATTGGACAGGCCCGGCTGTGGTTGACCGCCGCGGCACAGGCAGAGGGTGCTGGGCGTACTGAAGACGACCTGGCCTACCAACGTGATGTTCGAGACTGGCGCAACCTGCACCTGGTGGAGCTGCCAAACGGCGACTTTGGCAGGACGATGTTACGCCAGTACTTTTTTGACACCTATCATCTTCTGTTGTTGGAAGGTTTGAGCGAAGGCAGTGATCGGGAAATATCCGGGATCGCGGCTAAGACGCTCAAAGAAGTGCGCTACCACCTGCGACACAGCAGCGGCTGGGTGGTGCGCTTGGGCGATGGTACGCAAGACAGTCACAGGCGGATGGTTAACGCCCTGGATATCTGCACACCGTGTGTGCCGGAACTTTTCGAGGTGGATGAGGTTTACCGCACGTTAGAAGCACAGGGTTTTGTCCCGGCAATGAATGATCTCCAGACGCAATGGGAGCGTCAGGTGTCGGCTGTTTTGTCTGAAGCCACGTTGAGCATGCCTGAGATCACCAATCCGATGAGCGGCGGGCGGACCGGTCTGCACAGCGAGCATCTGGGCTATTTGCTTGCCGAGATGCAGTTCCTGCAGAGAGCATACCCAGGGGCCACCTGGTGAGTGCGACTGTTGAAAACACCCGGCTGCGAGTGCTTGAGGTACTGGACAGCGTTTGTGATCCCGAGATCCCGACTGTCAGTATTCGCGATCTGGGGATCGTTCGAGCTGTTGACGTATGTGACGAAAGTGGCGACATCCAAGTGCAGGTGATGATCACGCCGACCTATTCAGGATGCCCGGCAATGCAGGTGATCGAACAGGACATCCAGGAGGCGCTCGGGCGGGCTGGCATCGACCACGTCGCTGTTGAGCAGGTGTTGTATCCGCCCTGGACAACAGACTGGATCACCGATGAAGGACGCAGGGATCTGCTTGCAACAGGGATTACGCCTCCGGCATGTCGTGCTTGCGAGCAAGGTCCGACCGAGACTGGTATCCGTTGTCCTCGATGTGGTTCCGACCAAACAAGTGTGTTGTCCGGTTTTGGCGCAACAGCGTGCAAGGCATTGTGGCGTTGTGACCACTGCCTCGAGCCGTTTGACTACTTTAAACCGCATTAGCCAGCGTGCGATTTCACACTCTTTCGGTGGCTGAAGTACGGTCGGAAACTAGCGACACGGTATCTGTTGCATTCGAAGTCCCGGATCAGCTTCGTAACCAGTACCAGTTTGTTCAGGGGCAGCACCTGACGCTGCGCCGGACTTTGAGCGGTACCGAGATTCGTCGATCTTATTCGATTTGCAGCAGCGTAGACGAGGGTGAATTACGTATCGCGGTGAAGGCAATACCGCGGGGTGTTTTTTCTGGGTTTGTCCATAACCGGCTTGCTGCCGGAGAGAAGATTGAGGTGGGATCACCGATCGGGCATTTTAATGTGTCGCTGGACCCCAGTCACCGCAAACGTTATGCCGCCTTTGCAGCGGGCAGTGGTATCACGCCCTTGATGTCCATCATCAAGACTACACTTGAGCGCGAGCCTCGAAGCAGGTTCACACTGGTGTACGGAAATCGCGAGACCGGGAGCATCATATTCAGGGAGGCACTGGAACGACTTAAAAACACCCACATGGACCGACTCTCGATGGTTCATACGTTGTCGCGGGAGGGTCGGAATTTGCCACTGCTTGATGGCCGTATCGACCGCGCCAAGGCAGAAGCTCTGCTCGAGAGCCTGGTGCCGGCAGATCAGCATGATGAATTTTTCCTGTGTGGTCCCAAAGGTATGATCGATGCGGTAAGGGAAGTGCTGCTCGAGAAAAATGTTTCACCATCGTGCATTCATTACGAGCTTTTTACACCCCCGGATCAGCACATCGAATACCAGCCGGAGCACATGCCGATTCAGGCTCAGGGGAGTCGTTGTTCTGTTGTGGTGTCACTCGATTCCAAATCCACGACTTTTGAAATGAGTCGTGACGGGGATACGCTGCTGGAAGCAGTAAGACGTGTCCGGCCGGAGGTTCCCTACGCCTGTGAAGGTGGGGTATGTGCGACTTGCCGGGCGAAACTTATCGAGGGGCGCGTTAATATGCAGCTGAACTTTGCGCTTGAAGAGTCGGACCTTTCATCAGGTTATGTGCTGACCTGTCAGTCGGTGCCACTGACCGATCGCGTTGTGATTGATTTTGACGACCTTTAGTTGTTACTGAATCGCTGACGGTAGTCTTTACCGGGTGGCTTCAGTAGATTTGGCTCATCGCAACATACTGACACCGTCCAGCGGTCAGCCGCCTCCTGCAGTGCATGGTAGATCGTCGCACAGCGTTTTCTGGCTCGGGTACCGGGCCAGTGAACCGGTAGAAGTTCTTCAGGCAGGTCCGGATCGTGCAGCAGAATTCGGCGATAGTCATGAATCAGCAGGGTACGGGCTGTAAAGGCTGATTCGGGGTCAAATAATTTCTTGCGGCGGGTCGACCGCCAGAGTTTCTCGAACCTTCGGTTGAAAAGGTCATATTCACAAGCAATGTGTGCCAGATCAAAGCACCGACCCAACAGCGATTGCGGCGATTCGGGGTCGTTGATCGTGTGCCCGCAGAACACTTTGGCTTTGTCCGCAAGACCCCGTTCTGCCAGTGCTCGGTACACCGGAGGAAGATCTGCTGTGGGATGGATCAGCGTATCTGCGGTCAGCGTTCCAAATCCTTGCCACTTGAGCTCTTTTTTGAGGCCGGTACGGTCTGCTCGGCTGATCGATTTCTGAGGGATGATTACCAGACGCCACTGGCCGTCCCAGCGGCTGGTGCCCGCAGCGTAAATTCGGTGTTCGGCATCTACAGTTTGGCGCTGGCCGGCGTCGGTCAGTCCGTAATAACTGCGCCGCCCGGAAGCTGTTCGTTCAAGCCAATTTTCCTGTGCCAGCCGGTAAACTGAGGTCCGGACCAGTCGTTCATTTACACCCAGCGGTTGGGCCAGTGCGATCAGATTGCTCAGCCAGATCTCCCCGCCTCTGGGTTCGAGTGCGTCACCGAAGATCGTTATCAGCAGTGATTTTGCCCGAATTGGTCGCCTCGCCCTGAAAGTTGACAGCAGCTGGCGTACGGTCGTCTGAAATCGATCAGGTGCGGAGCAGTCAGCGATTGTCGATCACCCTTTGTGCCTTACCTTGCGATCGGGGTACACCGCCTTCATCGTGCAGCACCACGTCGGCAGATACCCCGATGAAGGTCTTAACCCGGTGAGTCAGAGATGAAGCGACATCGTCAGGATTGTTGGACGCAGCGTTTATGGGATCCAATTCAACGTTGATGGTGAGCTTGTCGAGACTACCGGCCCTCGATAGTTCGATCTGATAATGAGGACTCAGGGCTTCGATGGCCAGAACCTGTTCCTCGATTTGTGAAGGAAATACGTTCACCCCGCGAATAATCATCATGTCGTCACTGCGGCCGGTGACCTTGGCCATACGGCGCATGGTTCGGGCAGAGCCGGGCATCAGGCAAGTCAGATCGCGGGTCCGATAACGAATCACGGGCGAAGCTTCTTTGGTCAGAGAAGTCAGCACCAGTTCGCCCCGCTCTCCCTCTTTCAATCGTTCACCGGTTTCAGGGTCGACGACTTCCGGGTAGAAATGATCTTCCCAGATCGTCAGGCCGTCCTTGGTTTCAATACATTCCTGGGCAACGCCGGGGCCAATCACCTCAGACAGCCCATAGATGTCGACTGCTTCGAGCCCCATTCGGGATTCGATGTTGTCACGCATCGACTCGGTCCAGGGTTCAGCACCGAAGATGCCGACCTGCAGTGAAGTTTTTCGGGGATCGAGACCGGCGAGTTCAAACGCATCCGCAATGTTCAGGCAGTAGGTCGGTGTCACCATAATAATAGACGGCCGAAAATCGTTGATCAGCTGGACCTGTTTTTCTGTCTGACCGCCCGACATCGGAATCACCGCAGCGCCCAGTTTCTCGGCACCGTAGTGTGCCCCGAGACCGCCGGTAAAGAGCCCATAACCATAACTGACATGAATCAGGTCATCAGCCCGGCCGCCGGCTGCCCGGATCGACCGTGCCATGACCGTTGACCAGACGTCGATATCGTTTTGGGTATAGCCGACGACAGTTGGCTTTCCCGTGGTTCCGCTCGAGGCATGAACACGCACCACATTGACCATGGGCGTTGCAAAAGCTTCAAACGGATAAAAGTTGCGGAGATCTGCCTTACTGGTAAACGGAAATTGACTCAGGTCTTCGAGCTGAGTCAGATCGTTCGGGTGTATACCGGCAGCGTCAAATTTCTGGGCGTATAACGCAGAATGGTCATAGGCATGGTTGAGTGACCATTTCAATCTCGAAAGCTGCAGCGCCTGCAATTCGTCAGCGCTCGCGGTTTCGATCGGCTCCAGGTCGTTCTTTTGGGGTTGTTTAACCGTCATGTCGTTGTGTCGACGGCGGTGTCGGTGACCAGAACACCCCCAATTGCGCGCGATTTACCACGAAAAAGAGCGACCAGAGCGCCATCGCTGGACTTGACCCGTACGTCGTAGACACCGTTTTTGCCTTGAAGGAACTGCTCGATCGCTTCAGCGATAAGTATTTCACCTGCTGTAACGGCAACAAGAAACTCGACCTGACAACTGACGGCCACACTGACCTGGTTTCTCGTATTACAGGCATGTGCAAACGCACTATCCGCCAGCGTAAAGATCATGCCACCGTGACAGTTTCCGTGGCCATTGAGCATCTCCTCGCGAACCGGCATGTTAAGGCGTGCGTAACCGGGGCGGCTTTCGTCGACAGTCATGCCGAGCATCTGTGAGCAACGATCGTCACGGTGCATGTGTTCGCTACATATCTTGGCAAGCGCCAGTTCAGCTGTTTCGGTGTTCAAGACGAGTTTCTCACGGTTCAAGTGTCGGAAAATAGGATACAAAACGAATGATGAATAGGAAAATATCGTATCACATTAGATTCGAGGGAGTTCACTCGACAGGTTCCAGGCGCAACAGATGGCCATTACGAGAATCGGTCAGCAGATAAAGCAGGCCATCCGGTCCCAAACGCACATCACGAATTCTGCCGAACTCGCCATTCAGCAGACGCTCTTCGTGGACGACTCGACTGGCATCAATTTCTAGTCGCACCAGTTCGCCGAACTTGAGCGAACCGATGAACAGATTTCCCTGCCACCGGGGAAAGCGGTTGCCGCTGTAAAACGCCATACCCGACGGGGCGATCGATGGTATCCAGTGATGTGCCGGTTGCGCCATACCAATCTTGTGGGTGCCTTCGCCAACTGCGTTCGGTGACCAATATTCCTTGCCGTAGCTGATCACCGGCCAACCGTAGTTGGTACCCGCGATCACCTGGTTCAGTTCATCACCACCTCTGGGGCCATGTTCATGCATCCATAACACACCAGTTTTGGGTTGCCAGGCAAGTCCCTGCGGGTTGCGATTGCCGTAGGTGAAAATTTCGGGCTGTGCATTGTCTTGGTGCACGAAAGGATTGTCAGCCAACGCGGCTCCGCTCAGGTCGATACGAATGACCGAGCCGGGATGGCGGGACAGGTCCTGAGCCTGCGCTCGGACGCCGCGGTCTCCAAGAGTCGCATACAGATTGCCGTTTACGTCAAACACGAGGCGGCAGCCGAAGTGTTTGCCGCCTCTCAATTTGGGTGCTGCCACGAAAATCACCCGAGAATTGATGAGTCGGTCACCCACGAGTTCGCCGCAGATTATTGCAGTGCCACTGCCAGCAGAGTCACGACGGCTATAGGACAGGCACAGCAGCCTATTTGTTGCGAAGTCCGGGTGAAGAACCACGTCAAGCAGGCCACCTTGACCCACCGCTGCCACGACCGGCACACCTGCAATGGGTACTTCGAGAAGGTGCCCAAGACGCACAACGCGCAATCTGCCTGGCCGCTCGGTGATCAGCAGGTCGCCACCTGGCAAAAACGCCAGCGACCATGGGTGAACCAGGCCGGAAACTAGGGAGACCACACGAAACTTGGCCTTTTCCGATTCATAGATCGATGCGCTGTGGACGATGACACTCGTCAGTGTAATGATCAACAGGCCCAACAACAGGAGGTACTTGAGCTGTTTAGTCAGGCGCAGGTACATTGCTAATTAGGTCGGGGCTTTCCGGCAACAGGGCACCGCCGTCGACGACGATGGTTTGCCCGGTGACGTACCGGGCTTCGTCGCTGGCGAGATAAACCATCGCCCAGGCGATATCGTCTGGATCTCCCAGCCGGCCCAGCGGAATGTATTGCTCGATCCGGCTTCGCTGTGCGGGATCAGCGAGAAACCCGTCGGGTTTTTGGATATAACCCGGCTCTACCGCGTTGACCGTGATCCCCTCAGCGGCCAGTTCCAGTGCTGCGCCACGTACAAAAGCATTGACGCCGGCTTTGGCTGCACCGTAATGAACGGCGCCAGGCATGGCCACTTTAGGACCGGTCACTGAGGAGGTGGCCAGAAAACGACCGTGTTCAGACTGTCGGAGCCACGGCAGGGCCGCCTTTAACAGTCGAAAACACGCCTTGAGATTGATTGACAGGGTCAGTTCCAGGTCTTCTTCGGAAAGTGCTTCCAGACGGGACCAGGGACAACCCCCAGCGTTGTGCACCACAATATCGAGCCCCCCGAGTTGATCTGCAGCTGCAGTGACGGCTTCGGCAGCTCCGGCCGGCGTCTCAAGGTCAAGCGGCAATGCCCAGGCTGACAGACCTTGCTGCGTGAGGTCGTCCACAACCGTTTGTGCTCGACCGAGCGTCCGGTTGGCTGCAGCGACACAGGCGCCCGCCTGCGCAAACCGCCGCACAATGGCCGGTCCAATCGCCCGGCCCACACCGGTAACGAGGACTTTACGACCCGCTAGTCGCTGCTCCGACATCCCGATACCCTCCATAGAAATTCTGTTTGTTCGAGCGGTTATGCTCATGTGTTAGGTGCACTCTACCTTGGCTCCTGTCGGCGTTCCACTTGGTCGAGATGTCTGTTGAAAATGGGTGTCTGCCAGATGCCAATGTGATCGGAAATGGGGAAAAACGACGTGCGGGGCCAGCCGGTATTGGTTAACCTATGGGCTACTTGCCTGGGTACCGGTAATTCTGCCGTTGACGCCTGCCTGGGAACTGCCCAACCGATCCAAAGGAGAACCGGACCATGGCCGTCGAATCTGTGCCCTTATCTGAAATCCTCATTCCGAGTGGTACCGAACCGGATATTGATCATATCAGGGCGCGCAATGCCCGCAGCGTGTGGCATCCGATGGCGCACCCGGGGGTTCATCAGGCGAACCCGCCGCGGATTATCACCGGGGCCGAAGGGGTCTACATTGAAGATGACGAAGGCCATCGTGTGATCGATGCGGTCGGGGGCATCTGGAATGTGAACCTGGGTTACTCATGTACACCGATCAAACAGGCCATCGCCCAGCAACTGGACGTGTTGCCTTTTTATTCGGCGTTTAAGGGTACGACCAGCACTCGGTTGATCGAACTGGCAGACCGATTGGTGGGTGTGCTTGAGCCAGAAGGCATGCGCCGCGCGTTTTTTACTTCGGGCGGCAGCGACAGTGTAGAGACCGCACTGCGGTTAACGCGCCAGTTTTGGAAGCTGGCAGGACAGCCGGGTAAGGTCAAATTCTTCTCCTTCAAAAAGGGTTATCACGGAACTCATTTCGGTGGTGCCTCAGTCAACGGCAATGACCGTTTCCGCAAGAGTTATGAGCCACTGCTGCCGGGTTGCATCCAGTTGCCTTTCCCATCGCTTTACCACAATTCGTTCGGGATTGAAGATATTGAAGAGTTGACGGACGTCTGTCTCAGGCAGATCGAACAGGAGATCAACTATCAAGGTGCAGATAGCATTGCGGCTTTTATTGCAGAACCGGTGCTCGGTGCTGGCGGCATCCTGGTGCCCCCGCCAAATCTGTGGCCGGCACTGCGCGCGTTGTGCGACAAATACGATATTCTCTTGATCGCCGATGAGGTCGTCACCGGTTTCGGGCGGACGGGTTCCTGGTTCGGCTCTCGGGCCTGGGGCGTCAAGCCCGATATGATGTGTTTTGCCAAAGCCATCACCTCCGGCTATTTCCCATTCGGGGCGTTGATGCTTAATGAACGGATTGAAACCGTGTTTATGGAAAGCGGTCCCGACGGTGCCATTGGCCATGGCTATACCTACTCCGGCCATCCGGTCGGCTGTGCTGCGGCACTCGCAACACTGGATGTCACGTTCGGTCAGGATTTGCCCGGCAAGGCATTGGCACGAGGTGAGCAGTTGATGACTTCACTCAAGGCGCTGCAGGCAGAACACGAAATGATCGGTGACGTACGGGGAAAGGGCCTGATGGTGGGCATCGAACTGGTGGCTGATCGTGAATCGAAAACTCCATTAGACCTGCAACTCGGCGAAGCCCTGGCCGATCGAGTTTTCGCCGCCGGCGCGATGATCCGGGTGACTGGAAACATTATCATCATGTCGCCGCCTCTGGTGATCACTGAATCGGAGATTGATTCCCTGACACAGGCACTGTCTGTCGGGTTTGCCGGAGCCTGAAACAGCGGCCAAGCCTTGAATTAGGCAGGTCTCTTGACTAAAGTGGTCGATGTAACTTGCTGGTGAAAGTGTCGCTCTCTCGAGACGCTTAATTCTTGTGGAAACAGCACACTAAAAGGTGAGGTACGTTGTGATAATTCTAACTGTGGAGGATAAGACATGAAAATGACCTTGAAGCTGACCGTGCTGAGTATCCTGGCGTCGTTTCTGGTGTTCGGTTCGGCCGCTCAGGCCGAGTATCCCGAAAAACCGGTGACCTTTATTGTGCCCTGGCCACCAGGTGATCTCGAAGACATCACTACCCGCATGATCGCGGAAGAATTTCAGAAAGAATACGGAGTTGCCGCGGCCGTAGTGAACAAGCCGGGCGGTGGCGGTGGTCCGTTTCCAGGTGCTGCCGAGGTAGCGAATGCGCCGGCTGATGGCTACACCATTGGATCATTTGTTATCGGCGTACCGATCATTGGCCCACTGGTTGGTGTACCTGGATTTGAGGACCCCGATCTGTTTGAGCCGGTCGGTATCTTTATCATTTATCCGTTTCTGCTGGCTGCCAGTGGAGATGCACCCTACAACAACATGGCTGAATTGGCCGAGTATGCTCAGTCCCACAAGGTCGCCCTGGGACATTTTGGTTATGGCCTGATTCCGACCCGCGCAACATTTGTGGCTGCGATGGAGCTTGGGTTTGAGTTTGGCAGCGAAGCAGCATTCGACATGAACGATTGCAATACGTTGGCCAGTGGCGATGCTGATGTGATTAACACCACCGCGGCGTTGGTACTACCGTGTCTAGATGATCTCAATATTCTGGCGACTATCACTGGACCTGACCGGACTTCAGTGACGCCCAATGTTGCGACACTGAGCGAACAGGTACCTGGAATTGATGTTCCGACCCTTTGGAATGGTCTGTTTGTTAAGAAGGGAACGCCACAGATCGTTAAGGATAAGATCGCAGCCGTCGCTAAGCGGGTGGTTGCCAGTGATGCGGTCGCAAAAATTGCTAAGGACACAGGCGGCATCTTCTTCTGGGAAGGTCCAGCCGAGGCCAAAGCACGTATTGCCCGTGACTGGAAATCTACCGAGTGGATGTTTAAGAAGATGGGAGATCTGTAATCGATCACTACGATTATTTAGTGGTTCTGAGTCGGGCGGCATAGCCGCCCGATTTTTTTTCAGGATGTAAGCTTCATGGATCAATCCGACAATGCCCGATCCAGCGCAGCCATCAACCTCTTCTGTGCTGCGTTCATTGTTGTGGTGACGCTGGTTTTGGTAAGTCAGCTGGGCAGTCAGACCCGCTGGCTCAAGCGCGTTGATCTGGTCATGCAGCCCGGATTCTTTCCGGCCCTCGGTCTGCTGGTGATGGGTGTGCCGGCGCTCGTCTTGTCCGTAGTGTCGTTCCGTCAGGTGCGTTCTGGCATAGAGGTGAAATCACCGCGTATCATCGTCGCCGGCTTACATCGCTGCTGCGAGTTTGCCGTATGGTTTCTGGTCTACGTATACATCATCCGATGGGTTGGCTACCTGGCGGCGACATTGCTGTTTATGCCGGCGCTCAGTCTGCGGGTGGGGTTTCGCGGTGTACGATGGATGGTGACGGCGGTACTGATCGGACTGGTGGTCGTACTGCTGTTTAGGACCGGGCTTCAGGTCCGTTTGCCGGATGGTTATGTTTATGGTTACCTGCCGCCGGAGATACGCAATTTCATGATCCGTAACTTCTGAACTTTCCCATGATCGAGTTACTGCTCGAGTCGTTAATGCTGATCGCTCGATGGGACGTCGTGATCGCACTTTTAGTCGGTGCCATTGGCGGGGTTATCATCGGTGCGATTCCGGGCGTCGGTCCCGCAGTTGCTATCGCCATACTGCTGCCGGCAACTTATAAACTCGAACCTTTGGTTGGACTTACGGTGTTGCTGGGTATTTACGGTGCGGCACTTTATGGCGGTGCTATTCCGGCAATTCTGATTAACACACCGGGTACGCCCGTCAATGCGTTGACGACTTATGACGGCCACCCGATTGCCAGGCGTGGAGAACCGCGTCGGGCGCTGTCGCTCGCCTACAGTGCAAGTTTTATTGGTGGGATCGTCAGTGTGCTGGCGCTGATTTTTCTCACACCTAAGCTGGCGGCAGTCGCGCCTTACTTTGGCAGTCGGGACATCCTGATGGCGGCATTGTTGGGACTGATACTGGTGATATTGACCCACCGTGGGCAGACGTTGGCGGCAGCCGCGTTGGTTGGTATGGGCGTGTTCATTACCGTGGTTGGTATGGAACCGGTTCGTTTCAGTGATCGTTTTGTTTTCGGCTTACCTTGGTTACGCGGTGGTCTGGCACTCATTCCAGCCGTTCTCGGCCTGTTTGCAATCTCTCAGGCGTTTATCCTTTTGCAATCCTCGGATGTGCCTCGACAGATTCCCAAGGTGGGGGGTAGTCCCTTTGCCGGTTTGTTTGAAGTCTTTCGACGGCTTAAGCGGGTCGTCCTGTGTTCGTCCGGGTTTGGGATCATCATGGGCATCATCCCTGGGGTGGGCGAGTTCCTGGCGCAGTTTTTTTCCTATGGTCTGGCGCAAAAACTCAGTAAGACACCGGAAAAATTTGGTAAAGGATCTTCTGAGGGATTGGTTGCGGCGGAGTCTGCCAACAATGCCGTACCGGCCGCAGCGATGATTCCATTACTCGCTTTAGGTATCCCCGGTGAGGCCCTGACGGCCATGATGCTGTCGGTTTTCCGGGTACACAACCTGATTCCCGGGCCAAAACTCTTTGAGACACAGGCGGAATTTGTCGTCGGTCTTTATGTGTGTCTGTTTCTTATTAACTTTGTTGTGTTGGCTTTTTTGTTGACAGCCACACCCCTGTTGATCCGTGTCATCAAAGTGCCAGAAAGGTTTCTTGGCGTGGTGGTACTGACGCTGGCATTGGTCGGCGTCTATTCCATTCGTAACAGCTTACCCGACTGCTGGGTGGCTATTGGATTTGGTCTACTCGGTTACGTGCTTCGCCGTGTCAACTGGCCGCTGGTGCCAATCATTCTGGGCATGGTGCTGGGGGAGATTATCGAGGCCAAGCTGCGTACCAGCATGGCCCGGGTTGAGACGCCGCTGGACTTCGTTAATCGACCGGTCTCGGCCACCATTGCGGTCATAATTGTGCTGGCGCTTGCGGCACATGTCTGGACGGAAATCCGCAATTACCGGCAGCGTCGGACAAAGACGTCGCCCTCGGCCTGACAACAGCGTGTCGCAGCCGGAATGAACCAGGCCGGCGTAATGCCTATGGAGCGCCATGACCTGATTATCGATTTTGGTGGCGTTATCACTTATTCGCTTTTCGAACGGTGCCGCGATATCGAACAGCTTTATCGACTGCCAGAGAAGTCACTCAACTGGACAGGCCCATTTGATCCACTGGGTGATGAATTCTGGCAGCAGTATCTAAGCGGGCAGATCTCAGAGCGTGACTACTGGTATACCCGATGCGGTGAACTCGGACAGATATTGCTAGAAGAGATAACGATCAGGAAACTTGTCACGGACCTGAGGAACTTCAAGCCGTCCGTTCGACCCGAAGCTGAAACCCTGATACGACAAGCCCGGGCCCAAGGCTGCAGAGTTGGCCTGCTGACCAATGAATTGGAACTATTTCACGGGCCGGAAGTGTATGACGCGTTCGAGATACTGGACAGTTTTGATGCCATTGTCGATGCGACACACACTGGCATCCTCAAGCCTGAGCCACAAGCCTACCAGTTGGCAGTGGAATCGCTTGATACTTCATTTGAATCCGTCATTTTTGTTGACGATCAGCAGAAGAATGTCGATGGCGCGATTGACTGCGGGATTGAGGCCATTTGGTTGGACATTACGGATCCAGAATCCGGATTTGATGATGTTCGACGCGTGCTGAAACTCACCTGATTCGTATTCGATGTTATTCCGGAGCCACTTGGATGAACATTTATAGAGGGTTGTACAGAATAGACTGAGTACGAATCGGCATGTGACTGGCTGGCAACCGACAGCACCGTTAATTGTTTTATACTGAGTTTGGGCGCGAACAGAAAAATTGTCTGATTCTATGAACTCTCCATCCAACGAGTTGATGAGTATGCTGTCAGAGTACTTGTCTCTTGATCATCTATCGTGCTACTCGCTTCCCCCTGAGGCTTATACCGATCTTGATTTACATGCGCTGGAACTGGATGCTATTTTTAGAAAAGAGTGGCTCTGTGTGGGCCGAGCGGAATACATTCCGGCCCCGGGGGACTATTACTGTATAGATATTCTTAATGAATCTTTAGTGGTCGTACATGGGCAGGATGGGGTGATACGTGCATTGTCGAACATTTGCCGTCACCGCTTTATGCCCGTCGCTCAAGGGAGTGGAAACACGAAGCGTTTTGTTTGTCCCTACCATGCCTGGACCTATGAGACCGACGGGAGTTTATACGCTGCACCTTTTATGAAAGGGTCCTCTGTGTTCGATAAGTCCCTTTGTAGCCTGCCAAGTTACCGGCTCGAAACCTGGTGTGGATTCTTGTTTATTAACTTGGATGATGGTGCGCCGCCACTCCTCGAAAAAATGCAGACAGCAGATAAGTACCTCGTAAATTATCGACTCAACGAGCAAACAGAAATTATGCACTACCAGACTGAGTGGGCGGGTAATTGGAAGTTGTCGGCAGAAAACTCCATGGAATACTACCACCACGTGGGGTTACATAAAGATACAGTTGGAGGGCAGTTACCCGCAAAAAACACGTATTTACCGGCAAGCCCTGAGGACGGTTCTTTCACGCATGAACGATGTCGGATGGATGATGCCTACATCGGAGGTGAAGACCATCCTTTCAACCCGATGGGTTATTTGGATACGTTTTCTGACGAAGACCTGTATACCGGCTACATGGTGTACATCTTTCCGGCATTTACGATGGCTATGCGCCCCAACACCAATAACTGGTTGAGTTTCAGTCCTGCAGGGATAAGCAATACGCGAGTATTGGGCGGTTATCTAGTCTCAAACGAGGTCGCTCGTGAACATCCCAATATTGCTGAGGAACGACGAGAACTCATCCTTAAAGTGAACGAGGAAGATGCAAAGGCGACGACCGAGTTGGCTAAAGTGATGATGTCTAGCAAGGCCCAACGGGGACCCCTCAGCCCGTTCGAAGGCACATTAGTGGAATTTTATAGATACCTGGCCCGCTCACTGATTGACTAACAAAGCACATCACCATGAAGAAAAAGCATCACAGTCGGGTCAGCCGAGAAAATCGTCGATGATTGAGACCATCAGCGCCGAAGAACTGGCAAGAGATCCAGGTTATCCGGGCATGGTACCCGGGCACGTGGCACAAACGGTCTATTACGCACCGTTTAAGAAACTCACTGAAGCAGACCTCGAGGGGTTTTGGGTCCTGGAGTACCGGTGGCCCAACGGTTGTACGCCCTATGGGTTGATGTTCTGTGAACTGGCGCTGACCTGGGCCATGCAATACGCCTCGCATCACTCACCGCTGCCGCCGACCAATGGCTATGACATGCGTGTCGCTGGTACGCACTTGTTCGGGTCTGAACTGGCTCTGGACTCCGCAGCAATTCTCGAAGCGCGTGATCAGCGGCTGGCACAGCGGCTGCCGCAGTTTGTTGATGACTTTGACCGTATCTGGACTCAGGAGATCGATGCGTTGATGGTTGCCAACCGTTTGATCGAATCCTATGAGACGTCCGGACGAAGTCCGGAAGAGATGGGGGATTACCTGGTGTATACGCGCGAGCACGTGCGTTGGAGTTGGGAGCGGCACTTCGAACTCATGTACCTGCTACTTATCAATCACGCCGGGTTTTATGATTTGTGCACAGAACTGTCGATACCGCACGCTGACGTCGCCACGTTCCTGCAGGGGTACGACAGCCGGATCAGCCAGGGTGACCGTGCTCTGTGGCAGATGGTAGACCTGGTAAGAGAGAAAGATCTGGCTCAGTGGTTTACCAGCACCCAAACGTACTCGGACCTTCTGAGGAGAATGCGCACAGCCGGTGGTGAAGCCGCACATTGGACAGATGCTTTTGATCAATTTCTAGATGAATGGGGTTGGCGCACCGAAACAGTGGCAGATCCTCTCTCACCCAGTTGGATCGAAGACCCTGCGCCCGTTCTGCAGTCTATTGGTACCTATCTTGGGTCTGGTGAACGACCTGATTTTGATGCGAAGCGCAAAGCGGCTGAGGACGATCGAGAAAATGCACTGGAAGCGGCCCGTTCACGACTGAGTCGTGCCGAGCAGCGCGAATTCGACCAGACGCTCGACAGTTGCCGTAAGGCCAATTTTCTATGGTGGAACGAAGATCACAATTTTTACATTGACTACCGTACGGCTATCCCGATGCGCAAAGCCGCGCTGGGTCTGGGCCAGGCTTTGGACCTGGAGAATCCGGAAGACACCGTGTTCTGCTTTTATCCCGAGTTACTGGCTTTGGCGCGTGGTGAAACAAGATGGAACGAACTGTCGACACAGGTGGGCGAAAGAAAAGACTACTACTGGTCCTGGCGGGGACGTCGTCATCAGATACCGAAATTTCTGGGGGTACCGCCTGAATCACTGAGTGATCCTATTCTGACGGAGCTCGACGGGTTCACACCGGCGTTTCTGGAAACGCTCAAGACTCAAGGCAGTGCTACTACGCTGAACGGTATGCCAGCGAGTCGCGGGTCGGCCACCGGGCCTGCACGAGTACTGCAGGGCGCTGATGACATTCATCAAATACAAGCTGGCGAGATACTGGTCTGTGAAGGGACGACGCCGAGTTGGACCCCGGCGTTTACCAAGATTGCTGGCTGCCTCACCGACCAAGGCGGTACGCTGTCGCATGCGGCCATTGTGGGTCGGGAATATGGCATCCCCTGTGTGGTGGCCATGGGTAATGCAACAGCTCGGATCAAAACAGGAGATACCCTGGCGCTCGATGGCACTACCGGTACGGTAACAATTCTCCAGCGGGCACAGGGATAACACAGGTTCTGTCCTGCGAGTCGTATCACGGCATCAGCGCGGGCCAGACAGTGCTGAACATGCCGGACGGGCGGTCAGTATTCAAGCTCTATCTGTTGTCTATCATCGATCGAGATGAACCGGTGTTGTACGACTGGGCTAGTTCGCGGTTTTCGATGTCGGAATTTAAAGTTCTTTTTTGTGAAAGGGGCTATGAAGGCGTGGGCGGCAATGACCGACATCTGGCACGTTGTTGTAACAATCCAGATAACGTTTGCCATCGGCATCGTAAAGCCAGACATCTTCCCCGCGAACGATGTGTACGGGATCGTCATAGAACACGGGTGCGGTCTCGCCGAGCTGTCAGGGTTCAGATTATTGATTCATAAGCCAGGATGATACGCCAGGTTTTAATGTGATCAATCAGACATGGCTGCATGGCGTAACTCGTCATAGTCTCTTAAGTTTAGTGTTTGGCCAATCGTGTCTTGCCAGCGCTGGTTAAAAAGGTCGCGCACAGAAGCTGATAGCTTTCTACGTTGTACACCAGCTGGGGCGACTTTGTGCGTTTCACCACCGGGTGGCAGTCCAAGAATCGGGTCCAGGTGCTCGCGCAAGAGGTGATCATCAAACTTACGCGCGTGGATTCGCATGAAGTCCAGATTGGTGTGTTGTAGAGTCATCTCAGCAAGTTCTGGATCAAGGGCAATACCCACGTGTTTTGCAACGCGGGCAATGATCGCTGCGGGGTTGTCTAGAAAGTCTTCGTAGCACAGAAACAGCACATTTTCATTTTGCCGTTGTGGCCACCAGGTCAGCACATGGTGCCAGTAGAGCCCCGAGCCTGTACCACCAAGGATCATTTTCTGTGCAAATTCATCGATCGATATACTGCCGGTCTCAAAGGCCCAGCCGGAGAAGAATCGGTAGAAGGAATCCGCCAGTGACAGTGGATCACGTGTCATGTGAATAAAGCGACCGACATCGGGCAGTTTATCCGCAGGCCGGTGGGTCTTGAAAACACGAGGTGATGCGACCTGTTCGGCACCGGGGTCGATGCCGATGTCCCAGGCGGATTCAAACCAGGGCACCACTTCCGTGATCTCATCGAAACTCATATCGCCCCGGGTCCGTAACGTGTGCAGCATCTGCTGCAGCAGTGTCGTTCCGCACTTGGGATAGGTGGCAATAAATACATCAGTCGCTTGCACGAGTGCCTCATCTGCCCGCCGTTCGCTTTCGTCGCTGCGAAAATGCTGCATGCGTTTTTGCATACCGGCCAGTGTGGTGGGTCGACTGGCCGGGCCGGGCCAGCGTGGTCGAGTGGTGTTGATCATATCGCGTGTTCCATGTCTTGATGATTACCCGATAAATGCCAGTAACAGCAGTCGGATACCCAACACGGTCAGTACTGCGCGGAACAGCTGCGTAAACAGTTTTTCCGGTAGACGGTTAAGAATGTGCCTGCCCGCGAGCGTGCCCAGAAAGCCGCTGACTATCATGGCTGCCAGTGCTGGAAGCCATGGCAGGAACTGGAAACCCAATAAACCGAATATCACCCCTTTCAGCCCATGCTGTACCGTCATACAGATCGCATGGGTGGCCACCAGCTTTTTGCGGCCCAGTCGTTCCGGGGAGAGAAAGGCCGAAACCAGGGGGCCGGTGCCACCGACAAATAGGCTGGCGAAGCTGGTGAAGGCACCGACGCCGAGGAAACCCGGTAGCGGTATGTTGGAGGGGCGCAGTTTTGGAGTCCACACAGAATAGAGCACAAAAAGTCCCAGGATTGCGCGTAGGACTTCGACCGGGAGTGCAACAAATATTCTTCCTGCGATAACGACTCCAACGATTGAACCCAGCAAGAAGTAGCGTAGAACGGGCCAGTCGATGTGCTCAAACATAAGTCCGGCCCGACCCCCATTGGATCCAAACTGAACCACGCCATGTACGGGCAGCACTACCAATGGTGGAAGGAAAGAAGCCAGAGCGGCCAGAAATACGAGCCCTCCGCCTATGCCGACGGCTGCGGTCAGTGCTGAAGTCAGAAAGCTCAACAGCACCAGTCCAGTGGTCGACAGGATTGTCAGGTCAGGTGGAATAAAGTCGACGATGTTCATCAGGATTGAATGCTAACGTTAGCATAGTGTTTTGTTCCGGTACCGTATCAGCTCGGCATGACCTTGTAGAATAGTCAGTCAACTGGAATGGAAGTTGAACGGGGAATTGAGTCGAAAGATCATGAAGGAAGATACAAAGCTTGTACACCTGGGGCGTGGCCCCAGCAGTTTTGAGGGCACAGTTAATTTACCGGTGTACCGTGCGTCCACCATTCTATCGACGGATATGGACAGTTACATTCATAGATTCGATGACGAGAAAAACTTCACGGATATTACCTACGGCGCACGCGGTACCCAGAATTCACGGGCATTGGGTGAAGCAATCGCTGATCTTGAAGGCGGACATGGCACCATAGTTACTACATCGGGATTGTCCGCCATCAGTGTGACTCTGGGTGCATTGGTCAGTGCTGGCGATCATATCCTGATCTCGGACAGTGTTTATGGCCCAACGCGTACTTTCTGTAACCAGGTGTTGAGCCGATATGGTGTCACCACGGAATATTACTCGCCGGACATAGGTGACGCGATCGCGGAATTGATCCAGAAGAACACACGGCTGGTACTTATGGAGGCACCCGGTTCGCTCACTTTCGAGATGCAGGACATCCCTGGAATTACCCGGGCCGCAAAGGAAAAAGGTGTGTTGACGGTTATGGACAATACCTGGGCCACACCGGTATTTTTTCGGCCGCTTGAACACGGTGTCGATATCTCGATTCAGGCTGGCACAAAGTACATTGCCGGTCATTCAGATCTCGTAATCGGCATGGTAACGTCGGCTCGTGAAACCACTCACAAAATGATGGTCAGCCATGCGCAAAATCTCGGTGACGCAGCCAGTCCGGATGATTGTTATCTCGCTCTTCGAGGGCTACGTACGCTTTCTGTTCGGCTTTACCGGCAACAGGAATCAACGTTAAAAGTAGCTGCCTGGCTGGCAGATCAGCCTCAGGTATACCGCGTGCTATATCCGGCGCTGCCGGGTGATCCTGGCCATGCACTGTGGAAGCGTGACTTCAAGGGTGCATCCAGTTTGTTTGGGCTCGCGATGCATTCTGAAGACGAAACCGCGGTGAAAGCGATGGCAGATAGTCTTAGGTATTTCCAGATAGGCTCCTCCTGGGGTGGTTATGAGAGCCTGATTGCGTTTAACCATATGCCGGTTGCACGTGAACGGGTGCCATGGACCGAGAAGCCGTTCATGCTTCGGGTACACATTGGCCTTGAGGATCCAGAGGACCTGATCGCCGATCTTACGCAGGGTCTGGCAAGAATTTGAACTGTTCGAGCCTTAAGCTCAGTGCGGGTGGGATTTACTAAAGGAGTTGCCTTGTGACGAACCCAGGAAATGTTCTTTTCATCATGGCGGATCAGCTGCGCTGGGATTACCTGTCCTGTTACGGTCACCCCACGTTGAAGACACCTCACCTGGACCGTCTTGCAGAACGCGGTGTGAGGTTCGATCGGGCCTACTGCCAGTCACCGATCTGTGGACCCTCACGCATGAGCTTCTATACCGGCCGCTACATGCGCTCGCACGGTTCGACCTGGAATGGATTTCCCATGCGGGTGGGAGAGAAGACCCTTGGTGACCATCTGCGTCCGCTCGGTGTGCGAACAGCATTGGTTGGAAAAACACATATGATTGCTGATCGTGAAGGCATGCAGTGGTTGGGTATTGACCCGGATTCAGACATCGGCGTCAGTGTGGCGGAATGCGGATTTGAACCTTTTGACCGGGACGACGGTATGCACCCCGAGGGCTATTACGACGTTGATCCACGCTACGACGACTACCTGCGTGAACAAGGTTATGGTGGTGCCAACCCCTGGGAATTGTGGGCCAATTCTGCCGAAGGTGAAAACGGTGAATTGTTGTCCGGCTGGTTGCTGGAAAACAGTGGGAAGCGGGCTAGATTACCGGAAGAACATACCGAGACACCGTACATGACCCGCCGCTGCATCGAGTTCATCGAGTCCGCAGGCGATCTGCCGTGGTTGTGTCACCTTTCGTTTATCAAGCCGCACTGGCCGTACATTGTGCCGGCGCCTTACGATGAAATGTATAGTGTTGACGATATTATCCCTGTGGTACGTTCTGGAGCTGAAAGGGAGAATCCGCATCCGGTGTACGGGGCGTTCCAGAATCATCCGGTCTGCCGCACGTTTTCAGACGACAAAGTGCGCGAACGGGTGATCCCCGCCTACATGGCGCTGGTCAAGCAGATCGACGATCAAATGGGAGTACTGTTTGACTACCTTGATGCAAAGGATCTTTTTGAAAACACCATGATCGTATTTACCTCTGATCATGGTGACTATCTGGGTGATCACTGGATGGGCGAGAAAGACCTGTTTCACGAACCTTCCGTTCGTATTCCGCTGATTATTTATGATCCGCGGGCATCTGCGGACGCCACCCGCGGGTCGGCAAGCCAGGCGCTGGTGGAAAGTATCGACCTGGCACCTACCTTTCTGGAATTTTTCGAGGGTGATCCTTGCCCGCAATTTATCGAAGGCTGTTCGCTGACGCCTTTGTTGAATAACCAAACCGGTGCACCGTGGCGTGAGGTCGCAATTTCCGAATACGACTATGCGACCCGTCGGGCGCGGTTAGCCTTGGGGATAGACCAGGCCGACGCACGACTGATTATGGCCTGTGATCAGCGTTGGAAGTATGTGTATGCCTATGGATTTCGACCAATGCTGTTTGACCTCGAAAATGATCCGCAGGAGCTCAATGACCTCGGTGAAGATCCGGCGTATGCCCCCGAACGGGATCGTTTACATACCGCGATATTTGAATGGGCCTGCCGTCATCACACCCGTACGACGCTCTCCCCTGAGCGGATCAATGCCATGTCGGGCAGGGAGCCTCCGGGAATTGTGATTGGCTGCTGGGATGAAGAGACTGCACGGGAAAGGGGTATCTGGCCGGTGGTGCCGCCAGACCTGAACTAAATCGGGGCAGTCAGATCAGCGGCGAATTCGGTTCCAGGCCGAGGAGAATCCGACCATAGGCTTCGGCGTTGACGTCCAGCAATAAAAGACCATGCATGTTGATCGCATGCAAGTCTCGTGAGGCGCGTTGAAGCAGTTTGTCCCACGCAAGACCCGACGCACCGCCATTGATAAAAAGCAGGTCAACCGCCTCCAGGCAGAATCGCACTGCCTGGGCACAGTCCATCCGGACACGCGCTCTTTCCAGTACAGGCATCGCTGTGTCCCGTGCCGCATAGTTGTCAATGGTGTCTGCCGACCGGTAGAGCAGCAGTTCGGCGGCGTCGATTCGGGTTGCCGCATTGGCAGCGTTCATTTGCGTGGGTGGCCATTCGGTCTGTACGTGGTCGGTATAGGCCATTACCTTGCCCTGGATGTTGTCTCGGTAATCAGCCAGAGAAGCTTTCGCACAACCGATCGCCGAGCCAGTCAATGCCAGCGCGAGAACCGGCGCCGCAGCGGACTTATACAGCGTGCCTTCATGCAGGTCCTTGCCGGGTGAGTGTCCTTGAAACAACGCCGGCATTGAAATGAATCGGTGAGAGGGAACGGTAACGTCCTTGCCCACCAGGGAATGACTGCCAGTGCCGGCGAGTCCGGCTGAGTGCCAGTCATTGAGATTGTCGATGTCTCCGGGTGGAATCAGGAAGTCTCCCCAGTCTTCCGCCTGACCATTTTCGTCAACGACTTCAGCGCCCAGCATCAGCCAGTCCGCGTAGTCGGAGCCCGAACCAAAGGGCCAGAAACCGTTCAAATGAAATGAACCATCGGCATGCTTAACGGCCTTACCCCGGGGACCCACGACGGCGGCAACAAATGCATTCGGGTTGTTGGCATAAACGTCGTCCTGTGCCTGACGGGACATGTGCCCGATCAGCCAACTGTGCGCGTGGGCCACACCGACCACCCAGCCGGTGCTGACACAACCCTCTGACAATGCTGACACGACGTCCAAATGGGTCCGCAGGGTCAGTTGGTGTCCGCCAGATCGTTCGGGTTGCAGTGTCTTGAACAGCCCATGGTCTCGCACCAGGTCAATCCCTTCACGGGTCAGTCGACGGGATTGTTCTGCTTCAGGCGCGAGGGCCTTTAGTCGAGGCGCAATCCGCTTGGCTGAAGCTTTAACAGCCTCAGCACCGGCGGGTTCACGAGGGGTCAGGCGAGTTTCTGGAGCAGCCATACATTTACGCTCAGGTGGGTCGGCATACCAGCGAGTGTCTGTTCAGACACTACCCCAGATGCGTTCAGCTGTTGCCGTCACCAGTTCGAGTTTTTGTTTTTGTTCGTCTTCAGTTAGCTTGTTGCCTTCTTCGGTCGAGGCAAAGCCACATTGCGGTGCGATGCCGAGTTGATCAAGGTCGGCATATTTCGATGCTTCGTCAAATTTACGACGCAGCGTATCAGGGCTTTCAAGTTCGCCTGATTTGGTCGTAACAAATCCGACCATCACCCGCTGGTTACCTTTTGGCAGTAACCGCAACGGTGCAAGATCTCCCGCCCGTTCTGTATCGTATTCCAGAAAAAATACATCTATTCCCGTCTGATTAAACACCGCATCGGCTACCGGGTCATAGGCACCCTCAGCCATCCAGGCCGACTGGAAATTCCCACGACAAAGGTGCATGGCGATGGTCATATCAGACGGTCGGTCCTGAATTGCTTCCCGCATCATCTGGGCGTATCGAGCGACCAGCCAGTCCGGATCAAGCCCTTGGTTTGTTTTTTCAGCTCTGATCTTTGGGTCACATAAATAAGCAAAAAAGATATCGTCCATTTGGAGATACCGGCATCCGGCAGTATAAAAAGCTTCGATCGCTTTTTTGTAAGTGGCTGTGATATCAGCGAACAAGACGTCAAGATCGGCGTATTCCGCTGGCAGTATGTCTGCCGCAGCCGTCCGGAAATGGCAGCAACTCGGGCCTGGTATTGAGATTTTCGGCTGCACATCAGCCACCGATGCCAGGTACGTAAAATGGGCTAGCATGGGGTGGTCGTCGGGAAAATCGAGTCTGCCTGGAATCGTGGGAAATATCGGCCGAAGGACAGCGCCGGAGAACTGAAGGCCCTGGTCGCGTTCAGCCAGTTCGAAGCCGGTCAGGTGACCCATGAAGTCGTAGTGCCAGAACGAGCGCCGATACTCACCGTCGGTGACTGCTTTGAGTCCAGCAGATTGTTGCATGACAACGGCTTGCCGAATGGCGTCGTCTTCAACCTGTGATAGGGTCGCAGCATCGATACTGCCTTCCTCGAGGCAAGCTTTGCGAGCGTCTTTGACCGCCTGCGGTCTCAACAAGCTGCCGACATGATCGGCTCTAAATACAGGTTTCTTTTCTAACATACGAGTGTGTACCTTTTGGTTGCAACAATGTTATATGTTGAAACAACTAACTGGGTAGCATAGAACATTGTTAACATGTGCTGGTCATAAGTAAAGAAAACCTGAGGTTTTGGTTTTAAGTAATTAACTATTCGCGGTGCGAAAACCGAGATTTGAATACTGGATCAATGGTGATCGGTTGCACTGTGATGCTAACGAATCGTTGTCCTATCTAGAAGATGCAAGATTAAAAGTTTTAGCAGACATTGATGAAAATTAGTCCGTCAACGCAGATGACGCAGCAGGTGGCCGGTGGTATTGGCCTGATTTTTTCCTGTTTTATCGTTTATTCGATTACTGTCGCATTGATAGACGAAGCCGATATACGTTTTATAGCTGTTGCCGTAGGATTTATTGTTGCTTTAACTGCGAATCCGCTCGCAGGCCAGATTAAGGCCAACCAGTGGCGATGGGTTGGATGGGTTGTGGATGTGTTACTTGTTGTATCTTTCTGTTACTCAGCCTGGTGGTTTTTTGAAGTTAAGGAAGAACTGTGGACTGGGTTTTATATTGGAACCCCAGAGAATATATTCGCTGGCGCACTGGGTCTGGTAGGCCTGCTTGAAGCAACCCGTCGAGCCTGGGGCTGGTCTCTGGTAATCCTTGCCTTTTGTTTCGTTTCCTTTGGTTTTGCAGGACCGTATCTCCCAGGAGTCTTACAGCATTTTGGAATGGATCTGAGTAATTTTATGCAGATTGCGTGGTACTCGTTCGATGGAGTCTTTGGACGCGTTACAGGATTAGTTTTCAATACTGTTCTGGTCTTCCTGATCCTTGGCGCAATGATGAGCCAAACCGGTGCCGGAGACAGCCTCATCAAAATATCTACTGTGCTGACAGCTCGAATTCGGGGGGGAGCTGCGCATGCGGCAATCGTTGCCAGTGCGTTGTTCGGCATGATGAGTGGGTCTGTTGCAGCGAACATAGCCGGGACCGGTGTATTCACTATTCCGATGATCAAGAAACAGGGCTTTTCAAACAACTTTGCGGCTGCAGTTGAGGCATCCGCTTCATCCGGCGGCCAGTTGACCCCCCCTATCATGGCTGCCGCTGTGTTTGTTATGGCTGACCTACTGGGGGAGCCCTACTTGTTGCTGATAGCAGCGGCGGCTCTGCCGGCACTGTTCAAGTACATCAGTTTATTTGCCCAGGTGTATGGGGAAGCGCTGCGTTTGGGTCACGAATCAGTCAGCCGTGAGAAATTAACAAGCCTGTCCCGGCGCGATTACGCTAATGCTCTGCTATTTGTATTGCCGTTATCAGCCTTAATGACGGCCTTTCTAATGGGCTATTCGCCGTCCATGTCGGGCTTTATTGGGCTGATGACGGCCCTGTTGATTGGGCTTGTGCTCAGCCCTGAATTTAGGCGAAATCCCATTAAAATAGTCAAAGCATTTTCGTTGGGTGGGGTGTCTGCGGCGAATATCATGATTGCAGTTGCACTCATTGGTATTGTACTCGGGGTGGTCAATGAGACGGGTATCGCGATACGTTTTGCCATCGCAATTTCTTCGTATGGAGAAAGTTATCTGATTGTTGCGTTGCTGTTGGCAATGTTTGGTGCATTGATACTCGGTATGGGATTGCCGACGCTGCCTGCCTACCTCATCATTGCGATTATGATCGCGCCGGCCATAATCAAGGCTGGCGTCGATCCAATTGCGGCACATATGTTTGTGCTGTATTACGCGGTTTACTCTTCAATTGTGCCGCCGATTGCTTACGGTTGTTATGTGGCTGCACCCATTGCGGGAGGTTATCCGCTGGCGACGTCCTTAATTGCTCTTCGTCTATCAGTGATTGGCCTACTTGTTCCCTATGTTTTTGTTTACTCGCCTTCGTTGTTACTAATAGTTGATGGGTTCACATGGAGTGAATTGGCTGGAACAGTGATTCGGTTAATTGCGGCTATATGGATGTTTGCGGCTTGCTTTGCGGGAGTAGATCCTGTCACAGGGCGTCTTTCAATGGTCCAAAGATTCATCCGATTCATTCTCGGTGCTGGTGCGCTATGGTCTATTACGATGATCTGGCTTCCCAGCATTTTACTGGCTTTTCTTGTGATCCTAATCGAGCGCGTTCGGTCTGTACGATCGATTTAACTCCCAATACTGCAACTTACGACAATCGTTTCCCTTCATTGAGCGAACGAAATGTCTTGAATTCCACGATTTACATCTGGGGCAGTCAGTCAATTGACTCTATGGGCGCCTTCTGAGAGTATGACCCCATTGAGCTAGGCCTTGCTTAGGTTATCGGCTCATCGTACAACAAGAAACCTATTTCAGAGGATGGAAAATGAAATTTACTAAGCTCATTAGTATGGTTGTTGGTGTCATCGCGGTAGCAGTGGCATCTCTTTCTCATGCGGAACTCTATAGGGTGACATCGATAGCACCCGGCATGTCGCCATTTGTGGTCAATACGGCAATTGCCAAGGTTGTCGGAAAGCATGTCCCGGGTGTTGATATGCAAGTTCGTGCCACGGGCGCGGCGACCCGGCATGTTGTTGAGGCAGCCACGGGCAAAGTCGATTTTTTCTTTAATTCTGGAACCATCAACTGGTTAATGGTCAAGAATCTCGGCCCCTACAAGAAAATGGAAAATGCGCCAGAGTTAGAAAAGAATCTTGGCATGATATTTAACTACGAAATCGGACCCTACCACTACATTACTCGCGCCGATAGCGGAATTGAAAAACTGGAGGATATTGCAGGCAGGAAAATCTTTGCTGGCCCTCCTGGCGGTGCGGCCAAACGTGTGTGTTTGGGTAACATAAAGAAGACAACGGGTCTTGAGGGTGGCAAAGATTTTGAGGCTGTAGATTTTGGTTTTGATGCCGCGATTCAAGCCTTTCAGGATGACAAGATTGATGTAATTGTTCTATCCACAAACTTTCCAAGTTCTGCTGTCAGCCAGTTTGCGCTCACCAAAAAGATTCGAATACTGGATATTAATACCGACAAGCTCTCGTCGGGCTGGCCATCTTGGATGAGTGCGACCGTGGTCGAGATACCGCCGGATGCTTACGGTGATAACCAAGTCAATACCACTGCAGTGTCGACACATGGCGCTTTGGTTAACTTCTCTGCACGCATGGATTTGGATGAAGAAGTGGTTTATCAGGTGACCAAAGCGATCTGGGAACATGTTGATGAATTACACGAAGCAGCGGCCTGGATGAAGGATGTGATATCGCTGGATAAAGCCCTCGATTTCATTCCAAGTCGTCTCCACCCTGGAGCCGAAAGGTATTACAGGGAAATAGGTATGACGATTCCCGAGCCGACAAGTTACGACTTCTAAAAAAAATGAATCGATTGAGAACCTTCCGAGCTTGATTGCTTGGAAGGTTTCTTTTTTGGTATCAGGTCTGACTAGAAAGCTACTGTCTGGTCAACAATTCGACCAGCACCGTTTTCTGATGTGGATAAGTGACCTTGGTCTGAGAATTAGTTCGATGGTCCTAAATTGTTGTTACGCTCGACGCCAGCGTCCTGCAGCTCGCACCGTTGAAACAGTAGATTGTGGCGCCGGATCAGGCAAGGATGTAATAGGTCTTAGTTGAACGAAAAATAGCTCCCCCGCGTTAGTCAGAACCCACTCGGTATCGACAGGTGTTTCGATCTGTCGTTCAAGCCGGCAGACTTCTGTGGCGATTTGAATAACTTCAGTGGAGGTCAGGCATGGCTCAGTCTGTAGCTCGGGGTCGGTCTCGATTTCACGAACCACGCCGGCAGATGGATCGATTGCGCTGTGGACTTGTTTTGATCCGAGCGTATAGTCCAGGATCCGCTGATCTTCCTTATCGACTGCAATTCTGTCTGGTACGGTGACACCCTGAACAACGGCTTCGCCGTAGCCCCAGCACCCCTCGATGATGATTCGATCCTGTTTGCCAGTTACGGGGTCGGCAGAAAATGCGACGCCGGCGCAGTGGGCAGCCACCATCGACATAACAATAACGGCCATAGGAGTCTCGCCGAAAGGAATTCCGCTACGGCGCCGGTAGCGCATAGCGCGTTCTGAAAATAGCGACGCCCACACTTGACGTACCGCGTTAACCAGCGGTTTGGGGCCTTGGATGTTGAGAAATGATTCATACTGACCCGCAAAGCTGGCCTCTTTTGAGTCCTCACCACTGGCAGAGCTGCGCACCGCAACTGGTATCTCAGGATTCTCTTCAGTACCGGCCAAGGCACGGTAGGCAGCAGTGAGCGATAGCTCAAGCTCGTTGGGTAAGGTAGCGGCTAATAGTCGCTGGCGGCAGAGCTGACTGGCCTGTTTAAGGCCGGTATCGTCATGGTCGGCCCAGCTTGATTCTGCAGCGGCCAGTGATGGTGCCAAAGCGTTGTGGTCGAGAAACATGTTAAAGGCTTCAGTGGTGATACAGAATGCTTCAGGTACGTGCGCGCCCCAGCGCCGAAGCCAATCCACGTGAACCATTTTGGGTCCCACTAGCGCCGGGTCTGTTGCCTCGATTGTGCCAAGCTCGACAGTGACGGGCGGTGCTTGATGAGTGCCCGATGCGTCGGTCATACGCTTGTCATCGACATCGCGTTTAGGAGGCCCAGCATTTACTGATGCTGGTCGAGAGTTTGAACCAGTTCATCCAGTAGTTGTTGAAGATGCTCCAGGCGCTCCTTGCCGAACCATTGGGCAATGTCGCTGTAGCGTGTATCCGACCAGATGGCCGCCTCGGCAACCATTGCCTGGGCAGTAGATGTGGACGACACCATCGTTTTCCTGAGGTCATCTTTATTGGCGTGGCGGCGAATGAGGTTGCGCGCTTCAAGAGTCTGCATGATTCGTGACAGGCTGGGCATGCTGATGAAAATGGCCTGTGACAGTTCGCCGGCTGTCATGGCGCTCGCAGACGTCACCATGCGCAGTACTCGCCATTGTTGTTCGGTGACGTTGTATTTGCGGAAGATCGGCTGAAACTGGCTGACGGCTGCGTGCCGTGCCCGCAGCAGCCTGATGGGCAGCGTGTGGGAGAAGTCGTTCAGGCCGTGAGAGGATGTGTCCTTGTCGGGAACGGGTGGCGACGAATGCTTGGAGTCGCTGTTATTCATCGACGACCGTGTTACGCAGCAGTCCTATACCGGGCACCTCGACTGCGACCTCATCGCCGGGTACAAGAAAACGGGGGGGATCGAATCGGGCACCTGCACCCGTCGGGGTGCCGGTTGAAATGATATCGCCAGTTTGAAGGCCGGTGAAGGTCGAGAGATAACTGATCAAGTACGAGAACGAAAACAGCAGATTGGCGGTTGTATCATGCTGGCGCTGTTCACCATTGACGCGGGTGGTCACGGTCAGATTGTCGTAGTTGTCGAATTCATCTGCCGTCACTAGCCAGGGCCCTACAGCACCGGATCGATCGAAATTCTTGCCCTGGGTCACATTGAATTTACCGTGCCGCATCCAATCCCGGACGCTGCCTTCCTGCAGGATAGTCAGCCCAGCAATGTGTGCTTCAGCATTTTCCTGGGTAATCCGTCGGCCAGGCTTGCCGATGACGATCGCGATCTCGCCCTCATAGTCGAACTGCTCGGATTCCGGTGGTCGTACAATCGATTGCAGGTGCCCCACCAATGAGCCGGGCGTGCGCAGGAATACACTGGGGTAGGGGGGCAGGGCCGTGTCGTCGTACTCTTCATTTCGATTGACGTAATTCACACCGATGCAGATAATTTTTTGCGGGTTAGTGATCGGCGGCGCATAACTGATCTCGTCCAGCGCAAAATCTGGCGTAAGTCCAGCACCCAGCACAGCCAACTGTTCTGCGCCCGGATCAGTGAGGGCAGAACACAGGTTATCCGGTGTTTCAGACAGCCGGCTGAGATCAATCACACCGCTGTCGGTCACCATGCCATAGGCGTGTCGGTTTTCTGTCAAGAAAGAAGTAAGTTTCATGTAGGTCTTAGTCTAGTAAGCCGGCGTTAGTGAGTACTTGATCGAGTCGGGCGGCGAGTTCTGCACTGGCCGCCACCATGGGCAGACGGTGTTCGTTTTCCGGGATGATTCCCAGGCGCTTCATCATGTACTTCATGGGGATCGGATTGGTGTCGAAGAAAACAGCCTTGTTAATCTCAAGTAATCGCTGGTGGATCTTGCGCCCTTCGTCGAGATCGTTTCGCCACACCGCTTCACACATGTCCGCGAGGGGTTTTGGTCTTAGGTTGCCCACGGCATTCATCAGGCCGCAGGCACCCACTGCCATCATGGGAAAACTGAGTTCCTCAAGACCGACAAAAATTCTAAAGTCAGTTCCGACCCGAGCAAGGCATTCGGACACAAATCCGAGATCGTTGACGGCATGTTTCATGCCGACAAACTGTGGGGAACGATCTCGCAGTTCAGCGACTGTATCCAGTGTCACGGATACGGCGGTTCTCCCGGGGATATGGTAAATCATCCACGGTAGTTCATGAGGGGTGGTGACTTCGAGGTAGTACTCGATCAGGCCTCGTTGAGGTGGTCGGATGTAATAAGGCGTGACAATTAGTAGCGCATCGACCCCTGCTTTCACCGCGTGAGTGGTTAAATCTTGCGTTTCGGCGAGTGACTGGGAACCGGTGGCCGCGACCACTGGTATACGTCCTGCCACGGCCTCCATGGCGACGTCAATCAGGCGGTTGCGTTCCTCGACGGTCAGTGTGGATGGCTCAGAGGTGGTTCCATTGACCAGAATGCCATGAGATCCCTGTTCGACCTGAAAATCGACCAATCCGGCGTAACCGGCCAGGTCGACCTCACCATTGTGAAAGGGCGTGATCAGGGGGGGTATGGAACCCTTGAGTTGTTCAACGCCAGCAGACATGCAGATACCTCCGGAAGTTAGTTTTGTATCGGTTGAGCAGGCGGCAGGGGTTTAACCAACTTAATTAACATGTTAAATATTAGCATAACACTCATTTCAGCCACTGCTGCCAACAGGCAGGTAGGCTTACGTTATGCCGCATATCTTTATTGAGCACTCAGCAAACCTGTCAGCCCGCATCGACCTAGGCGATCTCACGCATACCGTGCACCAGGCTGCGCTGGCAACCGGGGTATTCCCCGAGGGCGGTATCAGGACTCGGCGAGTCCCCCGAGAGGGCTACCTGATTGCGGATGGCCATAGCGACAATGCATTTGTGCATCTGGTCTTGCGAATCGGATCCGGCCGGGATCTGGACACCCGACAGCAGGCAGCAAATGCGGTGTTTGAGGCTCTGTGCGATTTTCTGGAACCGGACATGGCGTCCCATCCTTTGGGTGTGTCGCTCGAGATCCAAGAGATCGTGCCCGAGACTAGCCATAAGAAGAGCAACCTGCACGATTATGTCAAACGTCGCCAGGAGGCTGACCATGAGTGACCGTTGTACTGACAATCAGCACAAGGCCGAGCAGTATCTATCCCGTTTTCAGGGAGCGCCACTGGGGCACTTGATTGAAGGGAAAGCGGTGGCTGGCGGTCGTGCGCCAGCTCTGGAGAACCGTACACCGATCGATGGCACTGTAATCAACAGCGTCGGGATGGGTGGTAAAACAGAGATCGACCTGGCTGTTGAAGCGGCAGCCGGTGCATTCGCGGAGTGGCGAACTGTGTCCGGTGCTGCGAGACGTCAGCTGCTTCACCGCATCGCCGACGCTATCGAAGCGCGAGCGGAGGAGATTTCTCTGGTCGAGAGCGTCGACACCGGCCAGGCTATTCGTTACATGAGTAAGGCCGCCGTGCGTGGTGCTGAGAATTTTCGTTTTTTTGCAGACCGTGCGCCGTCGGCGCGGGACGGTCTGCATCTACCGGCAGTTAACCAGCTGAATTACACGGTTCGCGAACCGCTTGGACCCGTCGGTGTCATCACCCCCTGGAACACGCCGTTCATGCTGTCGACCTGGAAAATTGCACCGGCCCTGGCTGCCGGGTGTACTGTAATCCACAAGCCGGCCGAATGGAGCCCGCTGACAGCAACACTGCTGGCTGAGATAGCCCATGAAGCGGGGCTGCCAGCCGGTGTCTGGAATCTCGTGAACGGCCTCGGTGAGGTAGCGGGTCGCGCCTTGACCGAGCATCCGGATGTGCGTGCAATTGCTTTTGTCGGAGGATCTGAAACTGGTCGCCACATCATGTCGCAGGGCGCACAAACACTCAAGCGCGTGCATTTTGAACTCGGTGGAAAAAATCCAGTGATTGTGTTCGCCGATGCTGATCTGGATCGCGCACTGGATGCGGTGGTGTTCATGATTTATAGCTTAAATGGTGAACGCTGTACTTCTTCAAGCCGTTTGCTGGTGCAGCAGAGCATCCATGATAAATTCGTCGATGCGCTCGCTAACCGGGTCGAACAAATCAAGGTCGGGCATCCGCTCGACCCGGCAACTGAACTCGGTCCCTTGATACATCCGGACCACCACAGCAAGGTCTGTAGCTACATGGCGGTGGGCGCAGAAGAAGGTGCCACGGTTCGAGTTGGCGGCGAAGCTCTGGACAAAGTCGGGGGTTGTTATTTTCAGCCCACGTTACTGACGGGTGTATCCAGTGCGATGCGCGTGGCTCAGGAAGAGATCTTTGGGCCGGTGTTGTCGGTGCTGCCCTTTGATGACGAAACCGATGCCCTGGCTCAGGCCAATGCGGTGGATTATGGGCTGGCCGGCTACCTATGGACACGGGATGTTGGTCGTGCCCATCGAGTTGCCGGGCAGATGGATGCCGGCATGATTTGGGTGAATTCGGAAAATGTTCGTCACTTGCCGACACCGTTCGGTGGGATGAAAACCAGCGGTATTGGCCGCGATGGTGGCGATTACAGCTTTGATTTTTACATGGAAACCAAGAACATCAGTGTGGCCACCACGGATCATCGGGTCCCACAGATTGGCCTTACCGACTGACAGGGAGAAACGTTATGGGTGAACTGGTTCTGGCAGCAAAAATCACTCATGTGCCGTCGATGTATCTCTCAGAACTGCCGGGCCCTCACCAGGGCTGTCGGCAGGCTGCTATCGATGGTCATCGCGAGATCAGTCGGCGAGCGCGTGAACGTGGCGCCGACACCCTGGTGGTGTTTGACGTGCACTGGCTGGTCAATGCCGGCTACCACATTAACTGTGCGCCGCGGTTCAAGGGCGTGTATACCAGTAATGAGCTACCGCACTTTATCCAGGACATGGCCTACGAGTGCCCTGGTAATCCAGCGCTGGGCGAACTGATTGCCGAGTGTGCACAGGAAAAGGGGCTGAATGCCCGCGCCCATCAATTGGAAAGTCTTGGCCTGGAATACGGCACACTGGTTCCGAACCGATACATGAACGACGACCAGCATTTCAAGGTAATCTCGGTGTCGGCCTGGTGCGATTGGCACACGCTTGAAAATAGCCGTCTGTTTGGTGAAGCGGTGGTCGAAGCGATCGTGCGTAGCGACAGTCGGGTGGCGATCTTTGCCAGCGGTTCGCTGTCTCACCGTTTTCAGGATGATGGCAGTCCGCAGGATTCGATGTTCGACATCAGTCGTGAGTTTTACCGCCAGGTCGATCTCAAAGTACTGGAACTGTGGGCGTCAGGGCGCTTCGACGTATTCACGGAGATGCTTCCAGAATACGCAGAAGCCTGTCAGGGTGAAGGTGGCATGCATGATACCGCCATGCTGCTCGGTGCTTTGGGTTGGGATTCGTACCGGGGGCCGGTCGACATTGTCACCGATTATTTTCCAAGCTCGGGCACCGGGCAGTGCAACGTGGTCTTCGAAGTGCCGGAATTTACTGCTGCTGCAATGACATAACGCCGTGACAACTGTGCTGCCGGTCAGGGTGCGAGAACTGACTGTTTCCTGCCGTGTCAGCTGAATCCGCGGCACAGTCTGCCAACGCGGCAGGCTGGCGCGAGCGGCTGTCACTACTGAGCGATTCCAATTTCCGAAAGGTCTGGCTGGCTGGCGCGATCTACGGAACGGTCCGCTGGTTGGATATGCTTGCGGTAGGAGTGTTCACCTACGAAGTGACTGGATCACCCATGCTGGTCGCCATGATGGTCTTTCTTCGGTTGCTGCCGTTGATCCTGATGGGCAGTATCATCGGTGTGGTCGCCGAACGATTTAATCGTCGTCGACTATTATTGGGAGGACTGGTATTCCTCTCAATTGTCTGTGCCATTTTATTTTTGCTGGCTCTGACCGGCTACATCACACTCTGGCAGGTCGGTGTCGGTGCGGTCGTGAATGGATTTTTGTTTTCCGCTGACTTTGCGATTCGTCGCATGCTGCTGGGTGAAGTGGCGGGAATGCGGCGCCTGGGTGCGGCCATGGGTCTGGATTCGGCCACTAACAATGCCACTCGTATGGTCGGACCACTCCTCGGCGGTGTGGTCTATCAGGCCGTTGGGCTGGAAGGCACTTATCTGGTCGGGTTCGTTCTCTCGGCACTGGCCGCATTTCTGATTTCGAGATTGTCGGTCGACTCATCGGCTCCGCCAATACGAACATCTTCTTTGCTCGCGGATATCATCGAGGGGCTACGTTACATCCGTTCGAACCGTGTTGTGATGGCGGTTCTGATAATTACCGTGCTGATGAACTTTTTTGCTTTCCCGTTTCTGGGCATGATTCCAGTCATTGGTAAGGATATTTTGCATCTTGAACCGTCTCTGATCGGTGTATTGGCCGCAGCAGATGGGTGTGGTGCGCTGTTCGGGGCGATTGTCGTTACGGTCTTTGCGCAGTCGGTGTATTACCGGCGGATATTTGTCATCGGCTCCGCAATTGTGCTCGTGGCCGTATTTGTTTTCTCACTGTCCGGGGTGTTTGGGCTGTCCGTGTCTGTATTGCTGATTGGCGGGCTCGGCCTGGCGGGTTTTGGCACGATGCAGAGCACTCTGATATTTGTGGAGACACCAGCATCGATCCGCGGGCGGGTCCTGGGTATCCTAACGATGTGTATTGGCACGATGCCGATCGGCATGCTGGTAGTTGGATTGATTGCGGACTGGATCGGTGCCGCCCGCGCGATTAGCGTGATGACGCTGTGCGGGATGGCGGTATTAACCGCGGTGCTTGTGCACTGGCGCGAGATGCGGTGACACCGAACTGTGCAGGACGGAGTAAAATTCGTCTCCTTTGCCGACGATCACCTTTTAATTGGACGCCGGTACCGTTTTTATTCAAAGCATTGAGGTATTTGAGTGACCATAGATTTTGAGCAGGAAGTTGATCATTACGGTGTCAACTCGATCAAGTGGGAGTTCATGGTCGATGATCGTGTACTCAAACACTGGGATCTCACTGATCCTGATCTAGGCGACCAGTCTGTATTGCCCATGTGGGTTGCAGATATGGATTTTCTGGCGGCACCGCCCATTGTTGAAGCGGTGACGCGGCGGGCGCAGCGGGGCCTTTACGGCTATGCGTCCAAGACCGACAGTTACCTGTCGGCAGTGTGTGGTTGGATGGGGCGGCGCAAGGCATGGGCCGTGGATCCGGAGTGGATCCTGATGATGCCGGGTGTGGTTACAGCGCTGCATGTGATTGTTCGCCATTTCACCGCGCCGGGCGACAAGGTGCTGATCCAGCGACCGGTCTACCATCCCTTTACGTTCTCTATCGAGAACAACCAACGCGAGATCGCATCCAGTGCTTTGCGTCTAACGGGCGATCGCTATGAGATGGACTTTGACGATCTGGCAGAGAAAGCGGCTGATCCTGCGGTCAAGCTGGCGATTCTATGCAGTCCTCACAATCCGGTTGGGCGGGTCTGGAGTCGGGAAGAACTCACCCGTTATGCCGAGATCTGCAGCGCGAACGGCGTGCGAGTCATCGCTGACGAGCTTCACAGTGATCTGATCATGCCGGGCGGGCAGTTCGTCAGCTACGGTACACTGGGTGAACGATTTCTAAAAGACGTTTTTGTCTGTACGGCACCCAGTAAGACCTTCAGCCTGGCTGGCCTGCAGACCTCCAATATCATTGTGCCCGATACAGAGCTTCGAGAAGAACTTCGGATCGAATTGCGGGCGCTGGGTCTTTGGGGCACAAACCCGTTTGGCCTTGTCGGAACTGAGGCCGCCTACAACCATGGTGAGTCCTGGCTGGAGCAGGTGATCGACTACATCTGGGGCAACCTTGAGTACCTGGACAATTACTTGAAGAGTCGCCTGCCATCCATGAAGCTGATCCCTATTGAAGGGACCTATCTGGCCTGGGTGGATTGCCGGGACCTTGGACTGGGTGGAGAAGCTTTGAAAAGCCTTATGATGGATGACGCTAGGGTCTACCTGGATTCTGGCCATATATTCGGACCGGAGGGTGAGGGGTTTGTGCGTATGAATGTGGCCTGTCGTCGCCAAACGCTTGAACAGGCACTGGCCAGAATCGAGCGTGCGGTCAACGATGAGATTGGTGGCTGACGGATATCGGGGACTCGATGAAACGAATGATTATCTCTGGTGGCTCACGGGGACTGGGCGCTGCACTGGTCGATGAGTATCGTCGTGCAGGGTACGAGATCACGGAACTGTCGCGCAGCGGTCGTTCGGGTGACTCCGTCCAGGTGGATCTTGCGCAACCGAAGGCGGTGCAGCAGATCTTGGACGATGAGTTTGGACGAATCGCGACGGATCCCTGTGACCACGTGCTGCTGTTCAACAATGCTGGCGACGTGATGCCCGTCGGCCAGGTTGCCGACAAGGCATTCGACACTGTACTTGGCAACGTTAACGTGAATTTTGTCGGTGCCATTGTGCTGCTCAGGGCCTTCATGTTGGCTTTTCAAGCTAAGGACTGTCCCAAGGCGATCGTCAACATCTCATCAGGTGCAGCACTCTCAGGCATGGAGGGTTGGTCGTTGTACTGTGCCGCGAAAGCGGGTATCGAACATTTCATCCGGACGATTGCACTGGAGCAGGCTAACAATCCTTTCCCAATTAATGCGATCAATATCAGTCCGGGCCTGATCGATACCGGAATGCAGGCGTCGATTCGTTCAGCAGCGCAAACTGATTTTCCCAGTGTTCAGGACTTTGTGGGGTTCAAGGCCGAAGGTGCCCTTCGCAGTCCGGCGCTCGTTGCCGGTGCCGTTGTGGCTATTGTGGCGTCGGACCCCGCACCTGGGAGTCGCCACGAGGTAGCAGACTATGTGCCGTGAAGCGCTGATAACGCCCCCATGACCGATCACAATGGAGATCCATATGATTACAAAAGGAATCAAAGAACTGTGTGCCGAAGCCGAAACTGTTGTCGAAACGTGGACAGTGGATGAAGCACGGAACCATCTGGAAGATGAAGACGTGGTGTTTGTGGATATTCGCGATATTCGCGAACTGTGGCGTGAAGGGGCGATTCCAGGTGCAGTTCACGCACCGCGCGGGATGCTCGAATTCTGGGTAGATCCTGAAAGTCCCTATGCCCGGGACGTTTTTCAGTCGGGGAAACGTTTTATGTTTTTCTGCGCGGGTGGGTTGCGATCAGCACTGGCAGCGAAGAGTGTTCAGGAAATGGGCCTTTCTCCGGTCTGTCACATGGCAGGCGGCTATTCGGCCTGGAAAAAAATCGACTATCCCACCGAAGCTAAAGAAAAGAAATAGCGCCTGAGCTGGTTACTGGCCTCAGGTTGGCTGGCTGCGGCGGCCGCGTTCGATCAATTGTTGCCAGCTCGCCTCGTCGATGTTGCTGCCACAGAGAATGGCGGCGGTGCGCTTACCCGTGAGTCGACCTTTGAGGGGTCCGGCCAGGGCAGCCAGTACAGCTGAGCCGGCGGCTTCCAGTGAGAACTTGAGCCGGTCAAAAGCGACGGTCATGCCCCGGCACAGTGCATCGTCATCCAGTAGCACAATCTCATCCACCACCTGCTGACAGACCGCAAAACTTTCGGCGCAGTGAAGCGGTGCACCCATGCTGTCGGCTATGGTATTGACGTCCACCTTATCGAGGAATCTACCGCATGACAGGCTTTGGCTCATACCAGAAGCGCCTGTCGGTTCGACGCCGTAGACTGTTAGCGAGGGCTGCAGTGCTTTAAGTGCAGCACCCACGCCGGCAATCAGGCCACCACCACCAACGGCGACCACCACGGCATCCAGATCAGTTATGGATTCAGCAATTTCCAGGCCCACCGTTCCGGTGCCCTGCATCGTCGCTTGACCATCGAAAGGGTGAATAACGCTACGGTTCTCTGTGGCAGCGATTTCTTCCATGGCGGGGAACGCCTGTGTCATGTCGTCGACCAGAACGACTTCGGCGCCGAACGCGTGGCATTTGGCGACGCGAGCCGGATTTGCATCGCGATGCATCACGACCTTGGCCGAGACACCGAGCACGTTAGCGGCATAGGCAACGGCGATGGCGTGGTTTCCGGCACTGACGGCCGTAACGCCTTTTTCCCGTTCCACGTCATCCCGAGTGAGGATGTTGTTCACAGCACCCCGGGCCTTGAAGCTGCCCGTGCGCTGCAGGAATTCAAGCTTGAGATGGAGTTCGCCACCGGAAACATGTTCGTCCACCCAGTCGTCCTGCCAATGGTACAGTGGGGTGTGGTTGATATACGGCTGAATTCTTTGTGCCGCTGATCGAATGTCGTCGAGTTGAAGTGAAGTGGTCACTGGTTGAATTGTTCCATTTGAATGAGGGCAATACCCGGAGCCCCGCCGGGCGATTGATCGCCATTGGTCAGGGCCAAATTCGCCTATCTTAATCGCCCGGATGGTTTTCGACCAACTCGACTCCTCTTCGGCCCCCGTTTCTCTTGACAGCTTGATCGACCAGTTCTATATTTACGGTTTGTAATACAAACCAGTTTGTAAATATGGGGGTAGGATGACAGACAGTAACACAGATGTCCGGCGGGCGATCGCCGATGTTGAGCTGCTTAGACGTGTCCTCAACCAGGTCGAGCAGAAGAAGGCCGAACACCGGCCGGTAGGGCTTTTCGGCGCCACGCTGAACGCCAACATTCTGCTGCAGGGCGGTGCGTTTTGCATCGCACTGGTGTTTGTCATTATCGAAATTCTTTCAGGTCGGGGTATATCGGCTTTTATCATGTTGGGGCGGGAAGCTGGCGAGTTTCCGCTGTGGGGCATCGGCCTGATGGCGTGTCTGGTACTGGCAATGATCGTGTCGCTCTACCTTGTACTGTGGCGGGCGGCACAGAATAGCGGCGAAGAATTCAACACCTATATTGCCAGAAACTTCCGGTATGCGCGGCATCTGTCCTATATCTCGGACTTACTGATGAAATTCATCGCGGTGTCTCTGATTCTGCTGGTCGGACAACCGCAGTGGATTGCGCCTTTGCTGCTGGCTTTTACCGGTGATTACCTGCTCCAGGGCAGGTTGTTTACGCTGCCCACCCGTGTCGGTGTGGTGCTGGGCGTCCTTTGTATGGCAGCTGGGTTTATACAATTTGTCAACGACTCGTCTGAGTTGCTGGTGCCCTTTGTCGTATTCATCGTAATAACAGGTATATCGCTTGGGCGGCTGTTGTATCTGTACCGACAGCAGAACGGATTCGGTGACTGAGACAACGAATTGTGGCTTCGACCGATCTGCTCAACGTCCATCCAGTTCTGTTTGACCGTGTGCGTTTATCGATCATGGCCCACCTGTCGTTTGCAGAAGTGGCGGTGGACTTCAATTCGTTGCTTCAGTCACTGGAACTGACAAAAGGCAATCTGTCGACCCACATGAAGAAACTGGAAGATGAGGGACTGGTGAAGATAGACAAGAAATTTATCGGTCGAAAACCAAGAACTAGCTACCGCTGTACGAAAAAGGGCAAAAAAGAAGTGCAGAACTATTTGACGACAATCGAATCCGTGCTCAAGGCATCAGCATGAGCCAGGGTAGATCAACGCCGATCGCCCTGAGCACAGGGTCAAGAATTGCTTCCGGGGGTGGGTTAGCGGTGAACGGTGGCATCGATACAATGGGAACATTCCCCCGGAGTTCTGTCTCCTCCTTTGTTTCCATTGGACCACCGTATTTATTCCCTTCCAACGGCAGGTTATTCAGTTTGGCTGTTGGACCAGGCGGCGGGATGCATCGCATTCCGCTTCAGTACCGTGTCGGAGTCTGCCGGTGTGCCTGCAGCTCTGCCACGCAACGGAGATGCTCAGGCGGTAACCAGTCGTATCGTTATGATAGGAACCATCTCCGGATTTCTCCTCCCCTCCTCTAAGTTCCTGTCTACCGCCATTGTTACCTCCCCGGGGCCGGTTTCGCCGGTCCCGGAGTGAGGTCTTCAGACAGCACGCTTTGAAGCTTGTCGCGCCCGATATTGCCGCCGCAGATAATGATAGCCACTCGTTTCCCGGTGTAGTCAGCGGCAGTCTGCTGAAAAGCTGCGAGGGCAACGCCGGCCGCACCTTCTACCGCCATACGATGTTCGGTCAGGAACAATCGAATGGCATCACTGATCTCGGATTCGGTTACGCTGACCCAGCGGTCGACGACCGTACTGCACAATTCGAAAGTCACTGCGCCGGGTTCAACCCCCCCTGCGGTACCGTCGGACAGTGTGGGTAGGCTCGGCAGCTCGAGCACGCGACCGGCTTCTACCGACGCCATCATAACGGCAGAATTTTTCGGTGAGCAGCCCACAACCTCTACGTCCGGCAGCGAAGTTTTCAGGCAGGCACCGATACCCGATATCAGACCACCACCACCAACCGCAACAAAAACGACATCCAACGCCTTCATCTGGTGCAGTAGCTCCACGCCGATCGTCCCCTGACCGGCCACCACGTCCAGATCGTTATAGGGGGATATAAAAGTCATGCCGTGCTGTTCGGCAAAACGGCAGGCTTCAGCGTCGGTTTCGACAACATCGGTGCCAAAGTAGGTCAAATGACCGCCCAGTCGTTCGATATTCCGTGCTTTTTCCGGTACCACGTTTTCGGGAACATAGACCGTACCGGATTGTTTCAATGCATTGAGAACATAGGCGACACCGGCGCCGTGATTGCCCGAGGATGAAGTCACAATGCCCTTGTTTCGCTCAGCTTGTGTCAGTGAGAGTACTTTGTTAAATGCTCCTCGAAGTTTGAACGAACCGGTGTGCTGCAGATTTTCCAGCTTGCAGTACACACGTCCGGCGCACAGGTCGCTCAGCACCGGTGAGTGCTCCAGATAAGTCTGCCGCACTTGTTCCCGGATGCGCTCGTCGGCGGCGTTGATCCGCTCCCTCAATAGCTGTAAATCAGTTGTCATGGCAGTACTGCGTGATCCCCTCGTACTCGATTCATTTAACCTGGCTCCGGGATATTGCGTTTGTAGGCACAGAATCCGATGCATCCAGCGGGTAGTGGCGTTGGGCCATAGCACTCGAACATCTCAAATTCAAAACCCAGTGTGTTGATGCGGTGCGCGAGCGTGTCGGGGTCGATCAGTCGCAGATGATGGGTCTCATCCACCCGTTCGTAGTATTCACCGTCCTTGATAAAGGAAGATATTTTTCGCGTCATCATCATAGGTGTTTCCAAGTGTATGTTCTCGACTAAGGTTGTCCAGTTTTGCGTATTGTAAAAAGTTTTTGCTGGTGCCTTCGTGATTCTGTCCGGCGTGGCGATATCGAACATCAAGATCCCACCACTTTCCAGTGACTGATGTACGCGATGTAGCACACGGTCTAGTGCCTCGTCATTATTGTTACGGTCGAAAAGGTAGTTAAAACTCTCGCCAATGGCACACACGGCTATCGAGGGCGGGATCTCGCACTCGAGCAGAGATTCGTGTCTGAATACTGCATTTGGTGCATGCGATCGGGCCAATGCCAGCATGGAATCGGACTGGTCGATTCCCTCGACGGCGTAGCCCTGATCGAGCAGTTTTCGTGCCAGGGTGCCGCTTCCACAACCCAGATCGGTGACCCTGCCATGGGATAATTGTGAATCTTTAAGTCTCGAGATCAACATGTCTGCGGCTGCTTCTGCCACACCGGTAAAACCGGTATCATGGATGTGGCTTAAAGCGCGTCCGTAATGTTCCGAAGTTTTATAGTTGGACATGCATTCGAACTCACCGTCTCAGGCCGTCAATGATCAGTCGAGATCGTTTGAGCGCTGGAATTATTCACTGGGTGATGAGTATACGATGAGCCGTTCCTTGGAATTTCGGGAAGAAAACGACGCCGATTTTGATGCGGTTGCCAGTTTGCACGACACTGCGTTTGGGGGTGGGATGGAGTCCCGGATCGTCACCTGTATTCGGCAAGGCCATCGCCCGTATCAGTCTTATGTTGCGCTCAGCGATTCAAAGGTGTGTGGGCACGCTCTGTTTTCAGAAGTCGATGTGATTGGAGCCGGGACTTCGGCCGTTGCGATTGCACTGGGGCCGGTGGCCGTGCTGCCGGCGCGTCAGTTGCAGGGTATAGGTACTCAACTCATACGTCACAGTCTCAAGTGGTGCCGCGAGCTCCACTATGATATGTGCTTTGTGTTGGGGGACCCGGCCTATTACTGCCGGTTCGGGTTTTGTCAGGCTTTTGTATCGGGCTGCTGGTTTGGCACCCGGCGCGACAGGCCGGCATTCCAGATTCTGCCGTTCAATCAAGGGTCCGTCGGCTTGCCTCGGGGTGAGGTTCGTTATGCACCGGTGTTCTACGAAGAAGAATCAGTCAACTGAAGGTTTAAGGCTTAACCCCAGCGTTGGGTAATGTCTACGAATGTGCGTATCGTTTCCTCGTGAGCGCTCATCTCGTCGGTCTGGTAGATGAAGGTGCGGTCTTTGATGCTGCTGAAGCCACCTGGGGTACCACTTCTGTCCAGTGCAACGATGTTCATGCCTGAGAGGTATCGGCCGCCCAGATGATCGAGGTCTTGCATGGCACGGACGCCGGCCTCCTCGACCGACGCACCGCTCTTGAGGTAGAACACCACGCTGTGTGCCGTCGCACCGCGAATGGCCATTTCCCCCATGCCGGTACAGCCCGCCGCACCGTAGCGGTTGTCCGCGTAGTTGCCGGCACCGATGATCGGTGAATCACCGACCCGACCCGGATATTTCCAGGCCCAGCCGCTCGTCGATACCCCGGTGCACAGGTTCCCCTCGCGATCCTGGGCCAGTACGTTGACGGTACCCCGCGTTTTTTCAGGATCGGTCGCCAGGGTCACCCACTGGTGTAGCTCAGTGCTGGAAGACAAGTCAGTAAAGACCTCGGGCGTCATACCTGCTTTGAGCAACTCTTCCCGCGATTCACGGATCTCATCTGTCAGCATATCGGCCTGTTTTTCAAATCCCATCTCCGCGGCAAACCGTTCGGCCCCTTCACCGGCAAGCAGTACATGGGGCAGGGTGTCTTTGACTCGGCGTGCTATCGAGATGGCTTCACGAAATCCCTGCACCGCGGCAATGGCCCCTGCCTCCAGCGTTGCGCCATCCATAATGCTCGCATCGAGCTGAAGGTCGCCGAGGATGTTCGGATAGCTGTTATAGCCGACGGTGTGATCATCGGGGTTGTCTTCAACCAGGCGAATAGTGGCTTCAACGGCATCCATGGCTGAACCGCCATTTTTCAAAATGTCCATCCCTTGCTGGATGCCGACATCAGCATTGGTACTGCCTACAATAATCATACGGCCACCTTTTCAAAAAACCTTACAGGATCCATGTCCGAATGAACATCCGGCCGGAGCTGCCTGCTTGGTGTCAGGGGAGTGCGCTATTCTTCGAAATCAACGCCCAGGTGAAATAGGCAATCCCCACGTTCAACCCGTCCGGGAATTCGTTTGCAGACAACCAGACCATCGGCGCTGAAATGAACGTCTGTTGGTGTTTGCCAAGGGGTCTCTGGAAAATGAACTCTGCCCGCAAGATCTCCATTTTGAATCTCATCTCCAAGATTAACGACTGGTTCAAATAATCCCACGTCAGGCGAATACGTAAAATGGTCGGAACTTGGTACATGCATCATTCGCGTCGGCTTTTCCGCCGCCGGTGCCATGGCTTTTTTGAGCACCCCCAGATCATGTAGAACTCGGACCACGCCATTGAAGCAGTGTTCCAGGCAATCGGGGGTTACTGTACCGCTGCCGCCCATTTCGGTACCAAAGGACAGCATGTTCTGACGCGCAGCACCGTCACCACTTCCCCCGCCTCCAGCATGCCGGCCCGGCAGAAAAATACTATAGGGTGCACCAAATACTTTCATGAGTTCTCGAACCCGGGCTCCATTGCTATTCGTACCGCCTGAACCAACCGCGCTCGGGAGGTAGTGCAGCGACGATCCGCCGCTGTGTAGATCGAGTCCGTAGTCGGCCATCTCCATTAGAACGGTCTCGATATAGTAAGCAATTTGCAGGGTCGGCAGTCCGTCCGGGTCCCCGGGATAGACCCGATTCAGGTTCAGTTCATCAATAGGCGAGGTACGAAGCCCTGCTTTGGCAGCCGGAAAGTTGGCCATCGGCAGAATGATCAGGCGACCGTTGATGTCATCCGCCTCCAGTTGGTTGACCAATTTGGTCAGCGTGACCTGACCTTCGTATTCATCACCGTGGGTACCGGACATCAGCAGCACAGTAGGACCCTCACCGTTGCGAATACAGACGATCGGAATGGGCAACCAGCCGTAAGCCGAGCGATGAACCGAATGCGGCAGACGAACATAGTCGCATTGCTTGCCAGGTGCATCGAAGTCGATGGGGGTTGAGAGTCTTGACGGTTTTTGAGACATGATCTTGTCCTTGGGTCCAGATGGGTTAGGGTTGTCTTGAGCTCACTAATGCAGAAAGCGAATTTCGGGCCTGGTTGGTGTAAATGGCCAGCGCCACGATGGCCATAGCCGCAGCACTGAGTTGGAAAACTGCATCATAGTCCAGCCAGACTAGCAGCAGGCCAGTCAGCAATGGTCCAAGTACTTTACCGGCATTGCGCATGGTGCCCAGAAAACCCATGCCAGCACCCAGATGCTGAGGGGGGATTCCATCGCTGACGAGAGCGACAGTCGACGGAAAGATCAGACCCTGGCCGCAGCCGAGTGTAATCGCGATCAGCAGCAAGTGACTGCCACTCGAGGCTAACGGCAGGAGAGCCACAGCAGGAGCGATGAGCAGAAACCCCACTGCGATGGCCCGCAGGTAGCCCACTCGGTCACCGAGTCGCCCACCCAGAGGGCGGGCCAGCAGATGGGCGCCTTCTTGTATGCTGAAGAAGAGCCCGACCATGATCAAGTTGAATCCGGCGACATACAGAGCGTACAGCGGGAGAAATGCCCGGATACTGTAGGTGCTTACATAGACCAGCATTTCCAACGGCCCCGCAAACCACAGCGCTCTGTTGGATACGACACTGGAGAACGCTGTTTGCACCTGGTCCCACAGTGTGGGTAATTTCGGTTCACGATTCTGGTGAGAATCGGACGGATTGCGTGTGGGTTTCAGCATCAGCACCGGCAGAAAAGCAAGGCAACTGGTAAATCCTATGATAGTGAACACCGTCGCTGGATCGAGCCAGGTCAGCAGCCAGGCCGCCGCAGTGGGTGCAACCAGATAGCCGACGCTGCGTGCCATGCCGAACCACCCCAGTCGTTCGGCTCGTTCACCCACTGCCATCTCAGCAACATAGGCCAGACTGACTGGTCCAAATACAGCGGTGGCCAGGCCGTGGACAACGCGAATCATTAGAAGTTGCTGTGGTGTTTCGACCAGGCCGTAAAAAAAAGGGATCGTGCTGAATAGGGTCAACCCAATCAACAGCCAGAGTTTTCGTCCCCATCGGTCGGACAACAATCCAAACAGTGGTTTAAGAATCAACCCGGTCATCGTCGAGACCGAGACGATGGCACCAATCAGCAGTTCACCCGCGCCGACTGAAGCGGCAAAAAGAGGCATCAGGGGCGTTTTGCCGACCTGATAGGCCGAGCGGACTATCAGGTCGGCGCCGGTAATCCGCCACAGGTCCTGTGAGACGGGTAACCGCACGCCCGTCAGACGCCGATGGTTGAAATGCCCGCGACGGCGATTTTTTCGTTCAGCGCTGCAATCGGCCCGTCGATAAGTTTATCCAGTTTTGCGACCTGCTTGTCGACCTGCTCCATAGTTTGCTCAGCCACTTCTTTTGCCTGATCGGTTGGGGCGAAGTCTGCAATGGCCACGACTGAAATGATGTCACCCAGTGTATCGTCCAGTCCTGCTGTATGGCGCAGGACATCGCGCGGTGTTTCACGGTGTACGTTGACCAGAGCGCCTTCTATCGCTTCCAGGCGTGTAACAAGTTTGTTGGTCTGTGTAACCAGAGCGCGACGCTTTTGCGGTAGACGGCTCGACAACTCATGCAACTGGTTCTTCATCCGGCGAATCCGGTTTATGTTGGATCGCAGGTCTGAGAGTTTTGCGGTTAAGTTCTGCACTAGGGTGAACTGTTCGTCGAAATCAGCTTGGGTCGTCTCCACGCGTGGATCTTTTCGTATCTCAAAAGATGCGGTTTGACTCGCACTGCCGCATTCGAGTTTGACGCTGTAGTCGCCTGGCGGTGCGGCTGGACCCCCCCCTTTACTGAAAATGTCTGACTTGGCAAGCGGTTCATAGGGCCGTTCAACCAGGTCGGGGTCAAGTTTCTCCGGGCCCGGATAGCGGATATTCCAGATGAAGCGGTTCATACCCTTGTGCTTGGTCAGACGCTGGTTGGGATCCTGTGACTCCTCACTGGAGAACTGTGTAATCGTGTTTCCTTCTGCGTCCTGAAGGGATAGCGCGAGCTCGTCCTCGGGCGTGTTATCCAGCCAGTAATAGATGATTGCTCCTGCAGGTGGGTTTTCCCCGGCGTCCAGGTGACGTCGTTCAGTCGTCCCGTCGGCCAGCTTGACCGGATAAGTGGTTCCGGGCAGACCAAAAGCTGGCCCATAGGCTTTGCCATCACCGGTAAATATCATGCCAGAGGCCCACTGCAGTTTGAGCCGGTACGTCGGGCGTGGTTTGAAAAGTACAAGGTCTCCTTTCTTCCGCTTGTTTGTCGAGATCTTCCGCAGCGGGGTGATGTCGTCGAGTATCCAGAAGGAGCGCCCATGTGTGGCAGCGACCAGATCGCTGTCCTTGATCTTCAGGTCGTAGATCGGTGCCACCGGGATACCGCCTTGCATGCGAATCCAGTTACGGCCGTCGTTGAGTGTGTAGAACACACCCGTTTCAGTGCCGACAAACAGCAAGCCTGCCCGAACCGGATCGGTCCGGAGTACGCGTGTAATCTCTCCGTCAGGGAAGTCACCAGCAATGGACTGCCAACTCTTGCCACCATCTTTAGACTGAAAAAGGTAGGGGTCATAATCGTCCAATTTGTAGCGGGTGGCAGTTAGATAGATGGTGTCGGCGTCATGGGGCGAGATTTCAACCGTACCGACATAAGCCAGGTCCGGCATCGCTTTGGGTGTGACGTTTCGCCAGTTCTGACCTCCGTCCTTGCTGGTGTGTACCAGTCCGTCGTCTGTGCCGGCCCACAACTCGCCAGGTCTATGGGGCGATTCGGCAAATGTCGCGAGGGACGCGTAAGCTTCCGCAGACGCACCGTCTCCGGTCAGTGGGCCACCGGAACTTCCTAGTTTTTCAGGGTCGTTACGGCTGAGGTCCGGACTGATGGCTTCCCAGCTCTGACCTTCATTGCGAGTTCTAAACAGATGGCTACCGCCGGCATAGAGCGTATTGGGGTCGTGCGGCGAGAACACGATGGGAAATGTCCACGCAAACCGGTATTTCAGCTCACGCTGGGGAACACCGGTTTGTTGCTCGGGCCAAACATTGATCAACCTGGCCTGGCGTGTCGAGTGGTCGTAGCGTTGTAGTGCACCATTGCCGCCGGGGGAGGATCCGACACAACCCACGTAAACAATATTCGGGTCTTCGGGATGGACTGTAATAAAACCACTTTCACCGGTTCCCGGGATTGTGCAGTCGGCCATGGTGATCACACCCCATTCGGCGGCACTGGGCACACTGATGGATGTGTTGTCTTGCTGCGTGCCGTAAACCCGGTAAGGAAACTGGTTGTCAATATCCATCCTGTAAATCTGCGCGGTCGATTGGTTGTAAATGGTGGACCAGGTGTCGCCGCCGTTGAAACTGACATTAGCGCCGCCATCGTTGCCCTGTACCATGCGCTGGTTGTTGAACGGATCTATCCAAAGATCGTGGTTGTCACCATGCGGTGTCGTGACTTCGTGAAAATCTTTTCCACCGTCGGTCGATTTCCACATCTGAAAATTGGTGACATAAACTGTGTCTGGATGGGTTGTATCCGCAAATACATGGGTGTAGTACCAGGGTCTATGGAGTAGATCCCGGTTGGGTGACATCAACTGCCACGTGTCTCCACAGTCGTCGGAGCGGTACAGTCCCGACTTGTCGGACTCGACCAGAGCCCAAACCCGGTTGCTTTGTGCAGGGGAAACGGTTACACCGATTTTACCCAGCATCCCGCTGGGGAAACCGGGATGTTTGCTCACCTCAATCCAGGTGTCACCACCGTCAGTTGAGCGGAAAAGTGCGCTGTCTGGTCCGCCACTGGACAAATGCCAGAAATTGCGATGTGCCTGCCAGATCGAGGCAAACAAAATTCTGGGGTTGTTTGGATCCATTGAAAGATCGACGGCGCCGGCTTGATCGCTTTGGTACAGGACAAGTTCCCAGTTTTCACCACCGTCCGTAGATCGATATACGCCACGTTCCGGATTGGGTCCAAACGCGTGACCGAGTGCTGCCACATAGACAATGTTTGAGTCATCAGGGTGAATTCGGATCTCGCCGATATGACGTGTTTCTTCGAGTCCTGCGTGGACCCAAGTCTTACCACCATCGGTTGACCGATAGATGCCATCTCCATATGAGACATCCACACGAATCGTAGTTTCACCGGTTCCGGCATAAATCACATTGGGATCGCTTTCTGAAACCGCTAATGCACCAATGGTTGCACTGTTCAGGTAACCATCGGATACGCACTCCCAGTAGGTGCCGCCATCTGTTGTTTTCCAGACCCCCCCGGCGCAGGCGCCGAAGTAGAATGTCATCGGGTCGGCGGGGTCCCCGGCTACGGCCACGACTCTTCCACCGCGGGGTGGACCAATACAACGCCATTTCATTTTCTCGGTTACGGCATCCGATTGTTTTTGTTTCGTCATTGGATATCTCGATTTCTGGTGATTTCAGTCGATGCTATTTTGGTGCCTGTTTTCCTTCCGGTCGCTGTACTATGTATCACAATCTACGCGTAACGGACCATACTTATTATGGTGCCCATCCGACTCAGGTTGACAAACCCTAACATAGAATCTCCAATAGCGCGGACCACCGGTCGATGATGGCTGCCCACAGTTTGGGCTGAACTTGTATTACTATGGAAGCCCTGAGGTTCAAAGCACAGATGGATGTAAAGAGGATTCTCTGACATGTCAGCTAATGAGACGGCCGAAGTTGTATTGTCCGTCGACAATATTGTCACCCAATTCAACACTGCCGAAGGTACCGTTCATGCTGTGAACGGGGTGAGTTTCGATTTACATGCCGGTGAACTTCTCGGCGTGGTCGGAGAGAGCGGGTGCGGTAAGAGCGTGACCATGATGTCGTTGGTCAAGCTGGTGCCAATGCCGCCAGCAAAGATCGTTAAAGGGTCTGCCATGCTCGATAACAAAGACCTCATCCAGATGGATCTTGATGAACTCCAGAAGGTCCGTGGGGCGCATATCGGGTTCATTTTCCAGGATCCGATGACATCCCTGAATCCCGTGCTTACTGTCGGCTATCAACTGACCGAGGCGCTACGGCTGCATAAGAGGATGTCAAAAAAGGCAGCGCGGGCCCGGGCTGTCGAAATTCTTGAGTTGGTCGGGATACCTCTGGCCGAAAAGCGACTCAACGATTATCCCCACCAGTTCTCGGGCGGTATGCGTCAGCGGGTGATGATCGCGATTGCGTTGTCTTGTGATCCCAAGGTGTTGATTGCGGATGAGCCCACGACTGCGCTGGATGTGACGATTCAGGCACAGATTCTCGATCTGGTTAAACACCTACGCAAGGAACTGGGGATGGCCATTGTCTGGGTCACTCATGATCTCGGTGTGGTGGCGAGCCTTGCAGATCGGGTCATGGTGATGTATAGCGGATTTATTGTCGAGCGTGCAGATGTTGAACAGCTGTACGCAGAGCCAAAGCACCCTTACACCATGGCGCTGCTGGCTACTCTGCCTGAAGTAGAGGGGGAACGAGCGACTAGGTTAGAGTCCATTGAGGGACAACCACCCGATCAATTGAGGATGCCTACTTCCTGCCCGTTCGCGCCTCGGTGCAGTTACGCGTTCGATCGATGTTCCCAAAAGAATCCCCTTCTAGAGTTTGTAGCCGAAGGCCATGAAGTCGCTTGCTGGTGGGACGTGGAAAAAAATACCCCACGCGAGGTGAGCTGACAATTCCAACGGACAAAAAAGAATGCGCCCATGAGTGATACCCACTCCTTTGATCCCCTGCTTCAGGTAAAAAACCTGAAGCAATATTTCCCGGTCACGGCCGGTTTGTTGCGTCGACAGGTTGGCGTGGTTAAGGCGGTGGATGGTGTCGATTTTGATTTGCTGCCAAAGGAAAATCTCGGGCTCGTCGGTGAGAGCGGATGCGGGAAAACCACGCTTGCACACAGCATTTTGCAGCTTCATCAACCGACCGAAGGTCAGGTTCTGTTTCAAAATGTCGACCTAACCTGCCTAAAACCTTCCGCTTTACGCGCCTTGCGCCCGAAAATGCAGATGATTTTTCAAGATCCACAGGACAGTCTTAATCCCCGCATGACGGTCGGCAGCATCATCGCCGAACCCCTTGATGAACACACCGGTATCAAAGGAAAAGAGCGCCGCGATCGGGTCGAAGAGTTACTGGACGCCGTCGGCTTAAACCCGAGATACACCAATCGCTATCCGCACGAGTTCTCGGGTGGTCAGCGCCAGCGAATTGGAATCGCCCGAGCACTGGGACTCAATCCTGAATTCATTGTCTGCGATGAGCCGATAGCGGCACTTGATGTATCGATTCAGGCCCAGGTCGTCAACCTGCTGGAGGACCTGCAGGAAAAACTGGGCCTCACATACCTTTTCATCAGTCACGATCTGGGAATGATCCGCCACATCTCCAAACGGGTCGCGGTAATGTATCTTGGCAAGATTGTCGAACTAGGGCCTGCGCACGAACTTTACACGCGTGCGCAACATCCCTACACCAAGGCCTTGCTTTCTGCGGTGCCGCTTCACGACCCGCGTCGTGAAGCAAAACGAGAGCGTATCATCCTCTCGGGTGATGTGCCGAGCCCCGCCAACCCACCCACGGGTTGCCCGTTCCGGACCCGTTGCCCCGTGGCGGAAGCGCGCTGCGCCGTCTCATTCCCCGAACCGAAAAAACAGAGTCCTGGCCACTGGGTGGCCTGTCATCTGTTGGAATAGAGAAATTGCGGTAGACTCTGAGCTAGGACCGGAGAGTGGTGACATTCAGGTGATCGAATAAGCATTGGTGACCCGGATAGTCGCTGTGCCTGGTTCTCGGTAAACTGGCTGACCTTCGGGTCTGCCAAAAACTACAACACGAGGGTGTAAAAATGAGGAAAACACTAATTATTATTAGTATCGCGCTTTCTTCCGCGATCGCCCTGGCGGGCACCGCCTGGGCTGCGGAACGAGGACGAGACGGTGAGCTGAGGCTGCTCTACTGGCAGGCGCCGTCGACCATGATGCCGTACCTCTCGGGCGGCACCAAGGAGCTGGAAGCCTCGTCGCTCGTAATTGAGCCACTGGCTCGTTACGACCCCGACGGTAAGATGCACCCCTGGCTTGCCGAAGAGATTCCAACGGTTGCAAATGGTGGCATTTCAGAAGACCTGACATCGATCACCTGGAAATTAAGACGCGGAATCAAATGGTCGGATGGATCCGAGTTCACCTCGGCAGACGCGGTATTTACCTACGAATACTGCTCCCATCCGGACACCGGCTGTACGTCATCCAACTACTTCAACGACATCGTGTCGGTGGACGCGTTGGACTCGCACACCATCCAAATCAATTTCACGGTAGCCAAACCGTTTCCGTATGCTCCATTCGTCGGCTACAACGCCCCGATCATGCAAGCGGCGCAGTTTGAGGGCTGTATAGGTGCCAAAGCGCAGGAATGCACCGAGCAGAACTTCAATCCCATCGGTACAGGCCCCTTCAAGGTCGTCGACTTCAAACCGAACGATGTGATCGTGTTCGAAGCCAATGAGCATTATCGCGTGGAAGGCCAACCTGCATTCCAGAGCGTCCTTTTTAAGGGCGGTGGCGATGCAACGTCGGCAGCCCGGGCTGTGCTCGAGACAGGCGAGATGCATTTTGCCTGGAACCTGCAAGTCGAGCCCGAAATTCTGAACAAAATGACCGAAGCGGGTAAAGGCACGATCATTGCGGGATTCGGAACGGCCGTAGAACGACTGATGGTGAATTTCACCAATCCCAACCCGGCCGACGATGAGAATCGCTCCGAATATATGGGTGGCAACAACAACCGTAATCCGCATCCGTTTCTTACGGAGTATTCGGTCCGCCGTGCCCTGTCATTGGCCATTGATCGCCAGATCCTGGTGGATGCAGGCTATGGCAGTGCAGGAAAAATCAGCTGTAACGTCCTGCCGGCGCCCGCCATTTACGCCTCTAACGCGAATGATGAGTGCAAAACCCCAAATGTTGCTGAAGCAAACCGACTTCTGGACGAAGCCGGCTGGGTTCCCGGTTCGGACGGCGTCCGTGAGAAAAACGGGGTAAGACTTTCCATTCTCTATCAAACCTCGACCAACTCGGTGCGCCAAGGCACACAGGCTTTCATTAAAGAGATGTGGAAAGCCATTGGAGTCGAGACAGAACTTCGTAACCTGAGTGCGTCGGTATTCTTTGGTGGCGACCC
>CZRL01000064.1_pt1 | contig 147491 bp, 138 predicted proteins | sample 734451 | NCBI WGS metagenome assembly CZRL01 (sample SAMEA3597868, study PRJEB11362) | hydrothermal vent metagenome | biome: marine hydrothermal vent biome; feature: marine hydrothermal vent; material: ocean water | place: Atlantic Ocean | collected 2010-09-19/2010-10-04 | reverse complement strand
AAAGATATCTCTATCGCAACTCGCCAGTTAGCGACCATGCTGAGTGCAGGTATCCCCATCGCAAGTTCTTATGCCGCGATTGCCAAGGGGTCCGACCACGAAAAAATACAGGAAGTCTTCAAAGCGATTCAAACCGAAGTCGAAGCGGGCACCAATCTCAGCCTGGCCTTGAATCGGTATCCACGACTGTTCGATGACCTTTACACCAACCTTGTCGCGGTGGGTGAGCGGTCCGGTAATTTGGATAACCTGATGGAGAAAATCGCCGACTACATGGAGAACCATGAAGAAATCAAAGCCAAGATCAAGGGTGCAATGTTCTATCCGGCGGCAGTGATCGCGGTCGCATTTATCGTCACTACACTGCTAATGTTATTCGTGATACCGCAGTTCGAGGATCTTTTCAGCAGTTTCGATGCAAGCCTGCCCGCCTTGACTGCTGCCCTTATCGCCATGTCACGCGGGTTAAGAGATCATTTTCTGTTGATATTTGGCGGGATCATCGGCAGTATCGTCTTCATAGTAATCTCCTACCGTCGTTCAGAAAAGATGCAGCGCGGTGTTGACCGCCTGAGTCTGCGCATGCCGATCTTCGGTGAGATCCTTCGCAAGGCGGCCGTCTCCAGATATGCCCGTACCCTCGCCACTATGTTCGGTTCTGGCGTACCCCTGGTTGAATCTCTTGATTCCGTGGCTGGCGCAACGGGTAACAGCCTGTACAGCGACGCCTGCAGCAACATCCGCGAAGCCGTCAGCACCGGCCGATCGTTATCAGCGTCAATGGCGGATACAGGCCTGTTTCCGGCGATGGTCATCCAGATGACCTCCACCGGTGAAGAATCCGGCGCCATAGAAGACATGCTCAACAAGGTCGCTGATTTTTACGAGCGCGAAGTCCGCGAAGCAGTAGACAACATGAGCAAACTGATTGAACCGCTGCTTATGGTGGTCCTGGGGGGTATCGTTGGTACGCTGGTTATCGGGATGTACCTACCCATCTTTAAGATGGCGTCCGTGGTCTAGACGCCTGGCTTTAGAAAACGGAGGGTGCTGGACCTGTGGACTACCTAGATCTTCTGACCGTGATGCCCACAGTCACCGGCTTGCTGGGGCTGTTGCTGGGCCTTGTGGTCGGCAGTTTTCTCAACGTGGTGATCTTTCGCCTGCCACCGCGGCTTGCCTATCAGTGGCAATATGATCAGACCGTCTCAGACTCGTCCCAGGTCATTGAAAAACCACCACCGGGCATTGTGCTGGGTCGATCTCATTGTCCGACGTGCAATCATGTCATTCGCTGGTGGCAAAACATCCCGTTACTGGGTTTCTTGATCCTACGTGGGCGATGCTCGAGCTGCCAGGCCCGGATTTCGATCCGCTATCCGGCAATCGAGGCATTCACTGCGGCTGTGACACTGGCCGTCATGTGGCGCTTTGGCGTCAGCTCAGTGCTTGTTCCGGCACTGATCTTCAGCTGGACGCTGATCGCACTGACGTTTATCGATCTCGATCATTTTCTGTTACCCGATGTCATGACCCTGCCGCTGCTCTGGCTCGGGCTCCTGGTCAATCTCGCAGGCGGATTCTGCGACATTCATTCGGCGGTCATCGGTGCGGTGGCGGGTTATCTGACTCTGTGGATCGTCTATCACCTATACCGGGTCATCACGGGCCGTACTGGTTTCGGTCATGGTGACTTCAAGCTGCTGGCGGCTCTTGGGGCCTGGCTCGGCTGGCAGATGCTGCCTCTGATCATCCTGCTGGCATCGGTCGTCGGTGCTGCAGTGGGCATCTCCATGATCACAGCCGGTCGGCTGAACAGCCGCCAGCCGCTGCCTTTTGGACCTTACCTTGCTGGGGCTGGCTTAATAGCGATGCTCTTTGGCCAACAACTGGTCAATGGGTATCTTCGGTTTACTGGTCTGGGATGAATCCCCGATGCTGAAAATTGCATTAACCGGTGGCATCGGTTCGGGTAAGACAACAGTGAGTGATTACTTTCGGAAACTGGGCGTACCGGTGATTGATGCTGACGAGACTTCACATGAGGTCACACAGGCCGGAGCTCCGGCTGTCCAGCAGATCGTGGACGTTTTCGGTGACTCGGTACTTGATCACGACGGCAACCTCGACCGAACTGCCTTGAGAAACATTGTGTTTGGCGATACCGAATCCCGAAAGCAACTGGAATCGATCCTCCATCCCGAGATCCGGCGACGAATGAATGACGCGGCAAGCCGTACCCAATCACCCTACTGCCTGTTTTCGATTCCGCTTCTAATTGAAACCAGTCAACACACGAGTTACGACCGGATACTGGTGGTCGAAACATCCGAGGACCGGCGCAGAACCTGGATACAGGCAAGAAGCGACCTCACAGAAGGTGAGATCACCGCTATATTGTCGGCGCAGGTTTCAGACGAACAACGGCGAGGCGCAGCAGATGATCTGCTGATTAATGACGGCGGGATCGATGACCTTCATGCCCGAATCGACCGCCTGCACCAACGTTACCTGGCGCTCGCCAGGGGGCAAGAACAGTCAAACGGTTAGTTCGTGGACAACCAAAACTGGGCCCGTACAGCACAACGCCCAGGGCATCAGGTCCGGTATTCTGCGTTTATGCGAATGTACTCGTGGGTCAGGTCACAAGTCCAAACTCGCGCTCGACCACGCCCCAATCCCAGATTCACACTGATCTCAATTTCACTTCCTTTCAGATGCTGATCCACGACTGACTCGGTATAGCCGGCAACACACTGTCCCCGGTGAGCGATCAGCACGCCACCCATTGAGACACTCAGAAGTTGCTGGTCAACCTGTGCCTGGGACTTGCCAACTGCCATGACGATGCGGCCCCAGTTGGCGTCTTCGCCTGCAATGGCCGTCTTAACCAGCGGCGACTCAGCAATGGCGAGACCAACTTTACGGGCAGCAGTGTTCGAGGTGGCGCCCTCAACGTCGATGGTGATGAACTTGCGCGCGCCTTCCCCATCTTTCACAACCTGTGTTGCCAGGTCCACATAAACCTCCAGCAGCGCCTGCCTGAAGTTTTTCAATGCTCGCTCCGACATGCTTTCAGGCTCTGCGTTGCGCGCCTGACCCGTTGCTACCAGTATCGATGTGTCACTGGTGGAAGTATCACTATCGACAGTAATGCAATTAAAAGAGCGGTCAACAGCTGCGCGGTGTACAGATCTCAGTACAGCAGCTGGAATGCGTGCATCCGTAAATACAAAAGCCAGCATCGTTGCCATGTTGGGGGCGATCATGCCCGATCCTTTTGCAATGCCCGCAATCGTGATTTCGGTATCGCCGATCAAGCACCGGCGATAGGCACCTTTGGGAAACGTATCCGTTGTGGTAATCGCCCGGGCAGCCTGATTCCAGGACGCGCTACCCAGCTCCCCGACGAGTCTGGGAAACACAGCATCTATCCGATCCACCGGCAACGGCTCACCAATCACCCCAGTTGAGGCGACCAGCACACCAGTAGGGCGACAAGCCAGTGCTTTGGCAATACGCCCGGCAGACCACCTGACATCGTGCATACCCTGGTCACCCGTAAATGCATTGGCATTACCACTGTTCACCAGCAACGCACGGGCCCGACCTGAAGCGATGTTGTCACGACACCACATCACGGGCGCCGATGCTGTACTGGATCGAGTGAAGACCCCTGCAGCGGTTGTGCCCTGTGACAAAGTAGCCAGCAGCAGATCGTTACGACGCCGGTGTTTGATTCCAGCAGCCGCGACCGCTAGTCGAACACCCGCCACCTCTGGTATGTGGGGGAAGCGCCGAGGCGCAAGCGGAGACTTGGAAACTTCAGACAATTGTTCAACCTACTCAGAATTCTTGTACTTGTCACAACTTGCCATGGCAATGTTTGTATTTTTTACCGGATCCGCAAGGACACAGTGCGTTCCGACCAACCTTGGGTCCACCACGGACAAAGGGCTGCGTAGCCGCCGCAGTGGATTCCGGCGACAGAACATTCGGTTGGTCTCCAGATTCCGGTGCGGGTAGAGGTTCAGTTGTGATCTCGGGATGCAGGTATTCACGCCCACCGGTGCTCTGGCGCCGACGCTGTACCTCAAGTTCCTCAACTTCGGCCGATGTCTGTATCTGGATCTTCGACAAAATTCCGATAGTCTCGTTCTTAACCCGCTCTAGCACGTCAGTAAACATCTCGAATGCTTCGCGTTTGTACTCCTGTTTTGGATTCTTCTGCGCATATCCCCGGAGTCCTATCCCCTGACGAAGGTGATCCATCTGGGCAAGGTGATCCTTCCATTGTTCATCCAGAACCCGCAGCATAACCGCCTTCTCGAGGTGCCGGATGACCTCTTCACCCACACCGGCGGCTTTTTGTTCATAGGCACCGATTACTTCTGATTCAATTCGTTCACGGAGCGTCTCCTCGTGAAGCGCGTCGTCTTCCGCCAACCATTGACTAATGGGCATTGTCAGTCCGAATCGGGCTTCGACGTCTGTCTCAAGGCTCGGGACATCCCATTGCTCTTCCAGACTCTCGGGCGGTAGGTGAACATCAATCAATTCATTGACAACTTCGGTACGTGCCATGCCAACGGTGTCGGAGATATCATCCATCTCCATCAATCGATTACGCTGCTCGTAGATCACCTTTCGCTGTTCATTCGCGACGTCGTCATATTCCAGCAGCTGTTTTCGGGTATCAAAGTTTCGGCCTTCCACCTTTTTCTGAGAATTTTCTATTGCACGGGTTACCCAACTGTGCTCGATCGCCTCACCCTCTTCCATACCCAGCTTCTCCATCAAACCGGATACACGCTCGGAGCCAAAAATACGCATCAGATTATCTTCCATGGAAAGATAGTACCGGCTCGACCCGGGATCACCCTGGCGCCCGCAACGACCTCGAAGCTGATTGTCCACACGGCGGGATTCATTGCGTTCGGTTCCTAGGACATGCAGTCCGCCCGCGTCGACCACTTCTCTGTGGCGTTGCTGCCATTGTTCGCGAATCGATGCCTGTTCGGCTTTCTGACTCTCATCTAAGTCAGCAAGTTCCATATCCAGGTTACCGCCTAGAACGATGTCCGTTCCACGACCGGCCATATTCGTTGCGATAGTGATAGCACCTGGTCGACCTGCCTGCGCGATGATACCGGCCTCCCGCTCATGGTGTTTCGCGTTCAGTACCTCATGATCGATGCCAGATTGACGGAGAATTCCCGAAAGATACTCAGAAGTTTCGATGGAGGCCGTTCCCACCAGAACAGGCTGCTGCTTGTCACGACAGTGCTCTATACCGTTGAGAATAGCACTAAACTTTTCACTCTGAGTACGGTAAACCAGGTCTGGCTGATCATCGCGAATCATCGCCATGTTGGTCGGTATGACCATCACCTCAAGTCCATAAATCTGTTGAAATTCCACAGCTTCAGTGTCTGCAGTACCCGTCATACCGGACAACTTATCGTACAACCTGAACAAGTTCTGGAAGGTGATCGCTGCGAGGGTCTGATTCTCCTGCTGGATTGGAACTCCTTCTTTGGCTTCTACAGCCTGGTGAAGGCCTTCCCCCCAACGCCTCCCTGTCATCATACGCCCGGTGAACTCATCGATAATCACGATCTGACGATCGCGAACGATGTAATCAACATCACGCTGAAACAAGGAGTGGGCACGCAGTGCTGCATACAGATGATGCACCAGACTGATGTTGCCAACATCATAGAGACTCGATCCCTCGTCCAACAATCCTGATTCGAGCAGCATCGCTTCGGCGCTTTCGTGGCCGTCTTCAGTCAGAAAGGCCTGCTTGTTCTTCTCATCGACAGAGAAATCACCTGGGCCCTCTTCTTCATGTTGTCGCACCAGTTTTGGGATGATGTGATTGATCTTCACATACAGATCAGTACTGTCGTCGGCCGAACCCGATATGATCAATGGTGTTCTAGCTTCATCGACCAGGATGGAGTCCACTTCGTCTACAATGGCAAAATTGCGTGAACGCTGAACACGGTCTTCGATGCCGAATGCCATGTTGTCGCGCAGATAGTCAAAACCATACTCGTTGTTGGTGCCGTAAACGATATCGCACGCGTAAGCGCTTCGTTTAGACTCAGGGTCTTGCCCGGATACGATCACGCCCACTGTCAGACCCAAGAACTGGTAGATCTTCCCCATCCAGTCGGCATCACGGGCTGCAAGATAGTCGTTCACCGTGACCACATGGACAGTCCCGCCGCAGACAGCAGTCAGATACGCCGGCAGGGTTGCAACCAGAGTCTTGCCCTCACCCGTACGCATTTCTGCGATCTTGCCCTCGTACAGCACCATGCCACCGATCAGCTGCACATCAAAGTGCCGCATGTCCAGGGTGCGCCGTGCCGTCTCACGCACAACCGCAAATACTTCCGACATCAGATCTTCCGGGCTCTCACCTTCGCCCGCGCGCCGGCGAAACTCATCGGTCTTGGCTGTCAGACCACTATCATCAAGCCCGGCGATCTGCTCTTCCAGAGAATTAATCTGATCAACCATACGGCTCATTCGCTTTAGATTTCTCTGGTTGCGACTGCCGAAAATCTTTGTAGCAACATTACCGAACATCAGTAAGATATCTCCCGTGTATTTAGGTATCAGATCAGAGTAATGATCCCGGCGAATTCAAACGGCCAACCAGCAACCCGTTTTATCCACAATCGACCTGAAGGCATCTCTATTCTGGCGAAACTGATACTATTGGACGAATTTTATCATGAGCGATTCAACTTTCAGACCAGTAGGGGCTCTGGTGAAGTCTGTGTCAGCATCTGCTGCTGCAGATCCCGGTGACGATACAGATAAAGTAACCCGATTCTGGCAGCTTACCGTCAGCGTCGACATCGCTGCACACACGCGGGTTGCGCTAGAGGATAGCGTACTCCTCGTGTTTGCGGATTCATCGGTATGGGGACACGCTGTCACCCTGCAAAAAAACACGATCATGGCCAAACTCAAATCTCATGGTGTCGGTTGTGAAGAAATCACCGTCAAAGTCAAGCCTCGAGAGGCAGAGCGGGTGCCCACGATAACATCAAGAGACCCTGATCCGATTGAATCATCTTCAGCGAACGCACTTGAGCAAAGTGCGCACACCGTAACAACACCCGGCCTGCGCAGGGTGCTGCAACGACTCAGTCAGCATCGAAAAACCGATAACTGAGCATTATTCTGAATATTGCCCAGGAAACAACCCCGCTTGAGCTCATCGAGTGAATCATCGGCCACGCCAGACTGGTTTTCGTTTCTCGGCAAAAGCACGGGCACCTTCAATCTGATCTTCACTGCTATAGAGCCGATCAACGGTCGGGAATGTTCGACCTGTGATTCCGTCCAGTGCGTCCTGAAACCGCATATTCTCAGCTGCTCGTGTGACTTCCTTAATAGCCGCATAAACCAGTGGTGGACCCTGCGCTAAAGTCTCGGCAAGTTCCCGGGCCCGCGGCATCAACTCTGCAGCTGGCACAATATGATTTACCAACCCCCAACGGTGTGCTTCGGCGCTGTCAAGCCAGCGACCAGTAAATAGTAATTCCATGGCGATGTGGTAGGGAATCCGCTTAGGTAGCTTGAGCGCCGCGGCATCAGCGATTGTCCCCGAGTTGATTTCGGGCAGTGCAAAAGTCGCGTGATCCGCAGCGAGGATAATGTCTGCTGACAACGCGAGCTCCAGCCCACCGCCACAACAAATACCGTTAATTGCAGCTACAACCGGCTTATTCAGGTGCGGCAACTCCTGCAGGCCACCGAATCCTCCAACACCATAATCACTATCGACCGCCTCACCGCCTGCGGCTGCTTTAAGGTCCCAGCCTGGACAGAAAAACTTTTCGCCAGCACCGGTAATTACGGCAACCCGCAGCTCGGGATCATCCCGAAACGCTGCGAAGACTTCCCCCATCTGCCGACTGGTCGCGACGTCGATGGCGTTGGCTTTAGGTCGATTGAGGGTAACTTCCAGTACAGACGAACGCTTCTCAACGTGAATGGGTGTATCCATGCTTGATTCATCTCCTTATGTTGATGCTGGTTGCAAAACAGGAACCTATTGCAACCGGTCTGACTTAAATTAGACAGAATCTCGCCGGCCCGACAACGGCTTGTGAAACTGACTTAACAAGACATCGGCAGCCACCACGCCTTTCCCCAAAGGTCGCACCAGCATCGGATTGATATCCAGTTCTGAAACTGAACTAGTTGCCGATAGGATATGGCTGGACAGGGTCTCGAGACAATCAAGCAATGCAACCGTATCACCTTGGCTTGTGCCACGAAATCCCTTAAGCAAAGGCATCATTCTGAGTTTTGCCAGGGCTGATTCAAATTCTGATCGCCTGGCGGGCAAGAGAACGATTTGAACATCCTGGAGTAATTCGACCAGAATACCGCCGGTTCCCAGCATCATGCAAGGACCAACCTGTGGGTCGTGTTCAACGCCAATAATCAGTTCGACCACCGCATCAGTGATCATCTCTTCTACGATCAGCCTGTCATAGTGTGCAAGCAAACGCTCCGCTGAATCTCTGAGATGTTGTTCATTCGATACGTTCAATGTAACGGCTAACTGATCGCTTTTATGCGTTAAGCTGACGTCACAGGCTTTCACACAAACAGGAAATCCAATGTCGCCAGCTGCCTCAACCGACTCTTCGATACTTCGCACCAGTCGCCCCCGTGGTACAGCCAGGCCCAACTCCGACAACCAAGCCTTTCCTTCCCACTCATCAACGATAAACGACCCTTGTCTTATTTCGGTAATCACACCCGGTAGCATCAAAGGTGGTGCCTGACGCCATAGATATCCAATCTTAGCTGCAGCTTCGACCGCATCCAGTGCCTGTTCGATCCCGCATAGCGGTGCGATACCACAATTGATGAAGTCGCTAGCTGTACTTTCGGGCAAATTTTCCGGCAAACTGGCCAATATCGCTGTGTGCTGCCCTGTGTCCTGTGCTGCTCTTTCGATTGCGTTCATGGCCGGATGCCATGTATCCCATTGACAGTTGTCCTGTCGAGGGAAGTCCAACAACAATAGCGATAAGTCAAACCCGCAACTGAGCATCGCACGATACGTCTTGTAGAGTTTTTCCTCATCATTCCAGTTAAATGTGTGGTAGTCGAGCGGGTTCGATACGGTGACCAACTCTGAGAGGGTTTCTCTGACCTGCTGGTACTGATCAGAGGAAAACTCGGGGAAGCTGACATCTCGACCTTCTGCCGCGTCTGCCATCAGCATCGCCTCACCGCCTGAACAACTCATAGATCCTATGCGGCTACCGGACAGCGGGCCGTGTACATGAAGCAGTTTCAAGGTTTCAATCAGACTGTCCAATGAGCGGACCCTGGCGATCCCCAGTCTGTCCAAAAGCGCATCGGCGACCTGGTCGGAACCTGCCAGTGAGGCAGTATGTGACAAAGCAAGCCCGGCACCGCGTACGCTCGAACCAGCCTTGATGGCCACCATAGGCAGGTGCCTGTCCCGTGCAAGTCTGCTTGCCCGCTCGAGAGTCTGCACATCGCTAAATCCTTCGACGTGTAGACCCACTGCGGTCACACGGTCATCGGCAACTACTGCCTCTATAGCATGCGCGACATCTGTCTGGGCCTGGTTTCCCAGCGCCAGAACATAGGCTATTGGCAAACCGCGGGTCTGCATGGTTAGGTTTAGCAGGATGTTACTGCTCTGGGTAAACAACGCCACGCCTCGCTTCACCCGCTGACCGCCGTGCTGGTCAGGCCACAGCAACGCACCATCTAAGTAATTGATCAGGCCATAACAATTCGGCCCAAGGATCGGCATATTGCCAGCGGCCTGAACCAGTTCTGCCTGAAGCTGTTTACCGTCCTCACTTTCACTGAATCCTGAGGCGTAGCAGACCGCACCGCCACCATCGATCCTCCGAAGTTCAGCAACGATCTCGATGGTTTGCCAGCGGTTGACACCAATAAAACTGACGTCGGGTGCACCAGGTAGTTCACTGATATCCCGATAGCAACGACGGCCTGCAACTTTATTGTGTCGAGGATGTACCGGCCATATCTCCCCAGGGAAACCCAGACGTATGCACTGCCGTACCACCTCTGCGGCTTCTCGACCACCAAATACGGCGACAGTCTTAGGTCTAAATAGGCGTTCGAGATCCAAAGCGCTCTGCTCAGCGTGCAAGTCGTCTAATCCCAGCGAGGTCTTAGAATATCTCTCGAGATGATATGCCTTTGAATTTCGCTGGTACCTTCCCAGATTCGCTCAACGCGGGCGTCACGCCATATACGCTCGAGCGGCAGGTCAGCCATCAGCCCCATGCCGCCATGAATCTGGATCGCTTCATCAGCCACATAAGCCAACATCTCGGTTGTATAGAGTTTGGCCATCGCATAGTCTGAGTCGGTTGCGCTGCCCTGATCAGTTTTCCACGCACTCTTCAAGGTCAGAAGTTCGGCAGCTTCAAGACGCATTCGCATCTCTGCAATCTTGAATCCGACACCCTGGAAACGACCGATCGGCTGTCCAAACTGCTTTCTTTGCGCAGCCCAGTCTATAGCGAGTTCCAATGCACGATGGGCACGGCCCAGGCACATTGCTGCCACCTGAAGCCGGGTCGCGCCAAGCCAATCATTGGCAACCGAAAATCCTTGATGTTCATGGCCCAGCATCTGCGATGCCGGAATCCGGCATTGATCGAATTCAAGAATACAGTTGTGGTAACCCCGGTGAGACACGCTGTGATAACCCGGACGCACATCGAATCCTTTGGTTCCCTTGTCGACCAGAAAGGTACTAATCAACTTCCTAGGCCCTCGACTGGAGCTCTCTTCTCCCGTTGCTGCAAACAAAATAACGAAATCGGCGATATCAGCATGGCTGATAAAATGTTTAGTGCCAGTGATGACATAGTCACCCCCTTTCCGGTCTGCTCTACAGGCCATTGAACGAAGGTCCGATCCGGCGCCTGGCTCGGTCATCGCGAGACAATCTATTTTTTCGCCCTTTATACAGGGTAGAAGATACCGCTCTCTCTGCTCGTTAGTGCAAGCCTGCAGGATATTACTGGGCCGACCAACAAGATACTGCAGTGCAAAATTAGCCCGACCAAGCTCTCGTTCAAACAAAGTCAGCGACACGGTATCAAGTCCGCCACCGCCGAGCTCTACCGGCATATTTGCAGCATAGAACCCTAGTTCGATGGCCTTACGAACAATCTCTTGGCGTAACTCCAAAGATACCTGATCGGCTTTTTCAACTTCATCCTCGTGTGGGTACAGCTCCTGCTCAACGAAGCGGCGGGCGCTTTCGATCAGCATTTTCTGTTCGTCGGTAACGGTAAATTCCATTCGTTGTCACTCCCGTTGTACTAGAGCAGTAACAGGCAATTTTGATCCTCACAAAATGATTCTGACAGTCCGCGCTCTGGCAACCGCGCTGATGCTAGCGTAAGTCAACGCATCGCGCATCTAAGGTTGAACAGGCCCACACCTGCCTGTCTGCGAGGGCCTGCATCGAATGCCTGATACGACACAAACTACAGGCTGTTAATTTGACCCCTGTCGCTACAGATTTAGGGCCTGACGGGAGAACTAGTGAGAAACTGCAGGTCGGGTAAAACTGATAGGTGCACTCTGCTCATCTTCAAACGAGACCAGTTCCCACGCCTCAGGCTGTGCCGCAAGCTCCTGAAGCAGTCTGTTGTTGAGACAGTGTCCAGACTTGTGTGCAGTGAACGATCCCACCAATGGGTAACCTAGGAGATACAGGTCCCCGATTGCATCGAGGATTTTATGTCGCACAAATTCGTCACCATATCGCAGTCCTTCATCGTTCAGGATGTGATACGCATCCATCACAATTGCATTATCGAGGCTACCGCCTCTGGCTAATCCTGCTTCCTGAAGTGCCTCGACATCCTGCAGAAACCCGAAAGTACGGGCACGACTGATCTCTTTCATGAAAGAGGCGGTCGAAAAATCAATGCTCGCACTCTGGCTAGATGACTTCAGGATTGGATGATCAAAATCAATACTGAAAGTCACCTTAAATCCTTCAAAAGGTTCAAAACGGGCCCATTTGTCACCGTCGTGCACCTCAATCACTTGTTTGATTCGGATAAATTGCTTAGGGGTGTTTTGCTCCTGAAGTCCTGCTGACTGAATGAGAAAGACAAAAGGAGCGGCACTGCCATCCATGATCGGAACTTCTGCTGCAGTCAGGTCGACCCATGCATTATCGACGGCAAGACCCGCAAAGGCAGACATCAGGTGCTCGACTGTCGACACGCGGGTGCCGCATGATTCAAGTGTTGTAGACAGTCGGGTATCGGAAACAAGATCCGGCGACGCATTGATCTCAACTACCGGGTCAAGGTCGATACGTCGAAACACGATACCAGTGCCCGCGGGGGCGGGGCGTAGTGTCAGATAGACCTTCTCACCGGTATGCAGGCCTACGCCGGTCGCCCGAATGACATTTTTTAGGGTTCTTTGCCTGACCATGCGACCTGTTCCTGTTTTGTTATAGGGTCGAATTCAGTGTCAAAAAGGCAGTTTTCAGACACGCCACTAATAGTACATTAGTATTCCCTAATTGTGTACCGGTTTTACAATATTTTTACCACTTTTTTTGCATTTTTGTAGATTTCCTCCTGGATCGCTAATTTCATTGGGTTTTACTCGGCCTGACGTCTCAAAAATGCGGGTATGTCCAGATAATCCATATCGACAGCGGCATTACCCTCGGCCAGACCCGGTGCCTGAGAACGGCGCCGAATGACCGTGGGGGTATCCAGATCCAGAACAGGTTCTTCTGCTGGCGCACTATCGCTCGCATCGTCTCTCACCAGATGAACGTCAGGTCTTGCCGTACCCTTGCGGATACCTGTCGCAACCATAGTAACCCGGAGATCCCCTTCCATGTCCGAGTCTAGTGTGGTTCCGATCACCACCGTGGCATCTTCCGATGCATAGTTACTCACGACCTCCCCTATGTGTGCATACTCATCAAGTGTCATGTCTGGACCTGCGGAAACATTAACCAATAGTCCTCGTGCACCATAGATATCGACATCTTCAAGCAGCGGACTTGATACTGCACCATGAACGGCATCGATGGCACGATCCGGCCCTGTTGCAGTAGCTGAACCCATCATCGCCATACCCATCTCCAGCATCACTGTCTTGACGTCTGCAAAATCAACGTTAATCAATCCCGGACGCGTTATTAACTCTGAAATACCCTGCACAGCATTGAATAGAACTTCGTTGGCTTTACCAAAGGCGTCCAGCAAAGTCACCTGCCCCCCCATGACTTCGAGAATTCTCTCGTTGGGAATAATGATCAGTGAATCGACCAACTCACTCAGTTCACTGATACCCCGATCCGCCGCCTCTATGCGCTTTCGTCCCTCGAATTTGAACGGCCGGGTGACAATTGCAACCGTCAGAATACCCTTCTCTCGTGCCAACTGAGCAATCACAGGTGCAGCACCGGTACCCGTGCCACCCCCCATACCCGCTGTCAGGAAAACCATATCCGTGTTGTCGAGCACCTCGGCAATCTTGTCCCGATCTTCAGTCGCCGCCTGCTTGCCAACATCCGGGTCTGTTCCGGCGCCCAGCCCCTTGGTCAGGTTCTCACCAAGCTGAAGAACTTTTGATACCCCCGAGCGCCTGAGGGCCTGAGCATCAGTGTTGGCGTTAATAAACTCTACACCTTCGAGGTTTGCCGACAACATGTGATCAACTGCATTACCGCCGCCACCCCCAATTCCCAGCACCTTAATAACAGCCTGCTGGCCTGCAGTTTCCATCAGTTCAAACATGATTAAGCTCCTTTTACCAGGGTTAAACGTTATTACTTAAGTAAAAAATGCAACAGCCCAAAATTTTTCGAACTCCTATTTCCAAGTCATCGTAAAAACCTATACGCATGGTTTACTCTTCCGTTAAATGCTTAGTGAACCAACTTTTCATACGCTGTATCGGTTGATCTGCCCATCCAAAACCCTTTCTACGCGTCTCAGGTCTGCTCTGGTATTGATGACCAAACAGAAGCAACCCGATACCAGTGGCATAGATCGGACTTCTCATCACTTCACTTAGCGTACCTGTATAGTGAGGGACACCAAGCCGAACGGGTAACTGGAAGACTTCTTCCGCCAACTCAACCATACCTTCCATTTTTGAACTGCCCCCAGTCAACACAATCCCTGCCCCCAATAGGCCTTCGTATCCACTTCGACGCAACTCTTCTTGCACCAGCAGGAAAAGCTCTTCAGCACGTGGTTCTACGACGTCTACCAACTGGGATAGAGCAAGCTTACGCGGTGCGCGGTCGCCGACACTGGGTGTATCGATCAACTCTCCCTCCGGTGCCAGCCGTGCCATTGCATAAGCAAACTTTTTCTTGATCTCTTCGGCGGCCTGGGTTGGCGTCCGAAGGGCTACAGCTACATCATTTGTGATCTGATCGCCCGCTATCGGCAATACAACTGTATGTCTGACTGCGCCCTCTGTGAATACCGCTATATCAGACGTACCGCCACCAATATCCACCAGACAAACACCCAGCTCTTTCTCATCGTCGTCGAGTACCGCATAGCTCGATGCCAGCTGTTCCAATATCAGGTCATCAACCTCCAAACCACAGCGTCGAATACACTTATCGATGTTTTGTGCCGCACTCAAGGCTCCCGTAATAATGTGAACCTTGGCTTCCAGGCGCACTCCGCTCATCCCTATTGGTTCGCGTACGCCTTCCTGCCCGTCAATGATGAAATCTTGTGGCAAAATGTGTAATACCCGTTGATCATTTGGTATAGCTTGGGCACGGGCGGCTTCGATAACACGTTCGATATCGGCAGCATCAACCTCCTCATCACGAATTGCGACAACTCCCTGAGAATTCAGGCTGCTGATGTGGGCACCTGCTATGCCGGCGAATACTGAATTAATCCGGCAGTCTGCCGTGAGTTCCGCCTCTTCCACCGCGCTCTGAATGGAATTGACTGTCGATTCGATATTCGCCACGACACCCTTGCGGAGGCCTTTGGAGATATGCTGTCCCATACCGATTATCTCCAGACCTGAGTCAGGCTGGACCTGACCGACAATCGCTACAACCTTGGATGTGCCAATATCCAAGCCGGCAATGATGTTGTGTTCGCGGTTTTTGATCATCGCTGACACACTCAGTTACCCTACTGTCCGTAGGCTGCCAGTTGAACCACACCGCTGCCGCCGGCTCGCCACTGGACAGCAAAACCGCTGTCATAACGCATGTCTACACGTTCAATGTCCGGTAACCGGTCTTGCAAAACCGAATCGAACACCGCAACAAACTGATCGACCTTGCGTACCGGATTACCTCTGCCCACAACGATCTCTAGCTCGACTGGTATCTGCAGGGATGCCGATTGCAACACCACCACCCAGTTTCCAGCCTCATCGATAGACAACTTCTTGACCTCTAAGTCAAGTAGGGCAAGACTCGATACTAGGTCGAGAAAGGCATCAATCACGGTATGTCGGTCAGCTGTTGGGCTACGCAAAACTGGTTGCAGAGTAATATTGGAATCCGGCGGCAGATTCACATAATCCCGACTCTCAAGGGCGCTGCCGTCAGTCGCATACCACAGCGCAATCGCACCGGCCTCCGTAATCGAGATTTCCAGTGTATCTGGCCAGTGTCTTCTCACCGCCGCCTGGTAGACACCTGGTAAATGAACAAGGGCATTCTCAATTTCCTCAAGGTCGGCAGTAAAATAGTTACCAATCAGTGCTAACCAAGCAGTCCGCTCGACCGTTTGTGCATCCACTCGGGCCGAATTGCCGTGAATATGTATTCTTTCTATCGTGAAACGACCTGGCCGAAATAGTTGATCCGCCAGGACAACGCCTGTCATCAATAGCACGACGGTGATCGTGACCCACAAACTCGGTTTGTGCAGGATCTTTTTTCGCTGCCCAATCATGGCGTCAGTCAATTCACCATCCTGAACGTTGACGGTACGATCAGGGCTCATAGTCGGTCTCCGACGATCCTGACTTCAGTTTCAAGGAAAACCCCGAACTTAGCTTTAACCCGCGTTTGTATGCACGCAATGAGTTTCTCGATGTCCCAAGCACACGCATTTCCGGTATTAACGATGAAATTGGCATGCTGGTTGGAGACCATTGCACCGCCGACCTTGAGGCCCTTCAGTCCAGCCTGATCAATCAGCCGCGCGGCGTGATCCCCGGCAGGGTTGCGAAACACGGAGCCCGCACTGGATGCCTGAATTGGCTGTTTTTCAGAGCGTTCCACCAGTAATGACCGAATGCGCTGCCGGCCCTCGTCTTCAGAACCGCGAAGAAGTTTCAGCGTCGCACCCACAAACCAGTGGTCCGGCAATAACTCAACCCAGCGATAGCCCGTTTTGAATGCACTGGTGGGATGCTGCTGAATCCTGCCATCGCGGTTGATAAGTTCTACCTGGTCAACGATATCCCAGATTTCACTCCCGAAGGCACCCGCATTCATCGCCAAAGCACCACCGACAGTGCCAGGTATACCGGCAAGAAACTCCGCACCGGAAAAACCCGCCTTTGCGCAAAATCGAGCCACCTTGGCACATGCCACACCAGCCTCAGCAATCACACCGCGATCTTCCAGATGTGTCAACTGAGTCAAACCTCCATGACAACAAATCACCGCACCGCGGAATCCGGCATCCCGCACAAGCAGATTCGAACCCAGTCCAACCCACAACAAAGGGGTCTCAGAAGGAAGTACTTGGAGAAATTGAGAGAGGTCATTTCTGTCGAAGGGGCGAAAATAATAATCTGCCTGTCCACCAACTCGCCAACTGGTATGCTGTGCCATCAACTCATGGCATCGAACTTCTCCCCGAACAGTTGGAAAATAGCGCTTTGAATTCATAGCTGCTGCTGGCGTCACTCGATGCCACCCTCCGTACCTTGACTCTGTTCTCCGACCAGTCCCCGCGCGACGCGACCGATATTGCCTGCACCCAACGTCAACACAACATCTCCCGGCTGAGCGAGTTCTAGCAACTTGTCCGGCAGCAAGAAAACATCCTCCAGATAAACCGGGTCGACTCCGCCAAGCGCACGAATCCGCTCACACAAGACAGCGCCGCTGGCAGAAGGAATCACCGCTTCACCAGCTGGGTAAACATCGGTCACAACAAGATGCGGTTCAGTAGCTAGTAAAGCGGCAAACTCATCAAGCAGGTCGCGTGTACGGGTATAACGGTGGGGCTGAAAAACCACGACTCGACGTCGAACTGGCCAGCACCCAGAAACCGCCTCAAGAGTGGCCGCGATTTCACTTGGGTGGTGTGCGTAATCGTCAACTACAACTGCGGAACCTCCTGCAACAATCAGTTCACCGAGAATCTCAAAGCGTCGATCGATACCTTGAAAATTCTTTAGTCCATCGACAATCGACTCATGGCTTGCGCCCACCTTATCCGCGACGGCAATAGCGGCAAGCGCGTTCAGAACATTGTGTCGCCCGGCCAATGCTAGATCTATCGGCAATTCGGTACCATCGGGCAGATGGGCATGGAACATCATGTGAGAACCCTGCGGTCTGATATCACTGGCGTAATAATCTGCCCCTGGCTTACTGCCATACGTCACGACTGGCTTTTTCAACCTGGTCCGCAGGCCGACAACAACAGGATCATCAGCACACAGGATTGCCAGACCATAAAAGGGGAGATGGGAAAGAAAATCAGCAAAGGTTGAGACGAGCCTGTCGAAGTTTCCACCATAAAAATCCATGTGATCGCTGTCAATGTTGGTGACCACGGCGAGATAAGGCTGTAAATGCAGAAAAGATGCATCGCTTTCGTCAGCCTCGGCGATAAGCCAAGGACCACTACCCAGCCGTGCATTACCGCTGACACTTTTTACCAGTCCGCCCACAAGGAATGTCGGATCCAGATTGGCAGCCGCTAGCACAGCGGCTATCAGGCTGGTCGTTGTGGTTTTGCCGTGTGTGCCAGCCACCGCAATGCCCTGCCGGAAGCGCATCAACTCCCCCAACATTTCTGCACGTGGAATAACTGGGATGCCTGCGTCTACCGCTGCTTGTACTTCGATGTTGTTTGTGCGGACAGCCGTAGATGTCACAACAACATCTGCTTGCGCAACACTGTCTGCACTGTGGCCAATAGTCACTTTTACACCAGTCTCCCGAAGCCGCACTGTCACATCCGATTCGACCATGTCAGATCCTGTCACCCGGTAACCCTGATTGAGCATGACTGATGCTATTCCGCTCATACCAGCCCCACCAATTCCGACAAAATGTATCTGCTGAACGAACTCACGCACTGGCTACCTCCAAACACTGTCCAGTCACACGCTCAATCGCGTCCGGGCAGCCGAGCGCACGCGCTTTCTGCGCGATCGAAAGAAGTTGAGCTCGGTCGTTCTGAAACTTCTTCACTGTTAGCGCCAACAGATTGGCAGAAAGATCGCTTTCTTCAAGTGCAATGGCAGCGCCTTGCGACACCAGGTACTGGGCATTAATATATTGATGATTTCCCGCAGCGTAAGGATAGGGAACCAGTACGGCCGCCAGTCCTGCTGCACAGATTTCGGCCACTGTCATCGCTCCAGCCCGGCAAACAACAAGATCGGCCTGGTAGTACGCTGCAGCCATGTCCTCTATGAATTCCCGTACATCCACCTCGATGTCAAGCTCCCGATACCGCGCAAACAGTTCCTGGGCTCGGTCACGCCCACACTGATGTAGCACTTTGGGGCGCTGATCCGGCGTCAACTCAGCCATCGCTTCCGGCACGATCTGATTGAGCACCCGTGCGCCCTGGCTGCCTCCCACCACCAATAGGTGCAGAACGCGATCCTGTCGGTTGCCGTATCGCTCTTCTGGAATCGGTAAGGAAAGGATAGGCTCTCGTACCGGATTACCGGTCCATTCGACCCGCCGGCCAAGGCCAGGCGTATCGGGAAAGCCACACATCACGCGTCTTGCAACTGGCGCCAGCAGACGATTCGTAATACCAGCACGTGTATTTGCTTCATGAATCAGTAGCGGCAGGCGCATCAACCAAGCCACCAGTCCTCCCGGACCGGCTACAAATCCACCCATTCCCAGGACAGCAACCGGTTTGCGGCGGCTGATTGCGGCGTAAACCTGCAGCATCGCCCTGATCAGCATTACTGGTGATCCGATTTTTCGGCGCCAGCCACTGCGCCGTATACCTTGAACATCGATCCATTCCATGTCGATACCTTCACCCGGTACCACTGAAGACTCCAGTCCCGAGCGGGTGCCCAGCCACACAACTCCAATCCCATGGTTCATCAGTGATTTAGCAACACTGAGCGCCGGATAGACATGTCCGCCAGTTCCACCCGCCATGATCAGGATTGTTTTCATCGTTTTGTACCAAGGGCCCGTTGGTTACTTCGATCGACGGCGAGCAGAAGTCCAATTGCAAAACAGCAACTGATCATGCTGCTGCCACCATAACTCATCAACGGCAGCGTCAACCCTTTGGTGGGTATGACACCCAGATTCACAGCCAGATTCACCATTACCTGAAGCGTCAGCAACAGACCAACCCCTTGTGCAACTCGAGCTTGAAATATCTGCCCTAGCCGACCTGCCCGATCTGCAATTCGGAAAGCTCGCCAGCACAAACTTGCATAGAGAACGATAAGCACTGCGATTCCGATGAGGCCCAACTCCTCCCCAATTACCGCCACCAGAAAATCATTGCTGGCTTCAGGCAGATAAAACAGCTTCTGTACACTTGCACCCAGGCCAACACCAAACCACTCACCACTCCCCAGTGCAATCAGTGCCTGAACCAACTGGTATCCGCACCCGTAAGGTTCAGCAAATGGATCGAGAAAGCACAAAACTCTTTGTAGCCTGTTGGGGTTAAAGAAGATTAGGACGCTCATCGCCACCAGAACGGCAATAAATGCACCACAAAAATAGATCAGACGAATGCCGGAAAGGAACAGCATGCCCAGCACAGTGACAAGGATAACTGCAGTGCAGCCATAGTCCGGCTCGAGCAGAAGCAACACTGCGATTCCACTGAAAACAAGCGCGGGTTCAATCATGTTGACACTGAAAGTGCTCAGCTGAGGCAACCTTGTTGCGCAGTGGTCTGCCAGGTACAGCACAATCAACACTTTAACGATCTCCGAAGGTTGAAACTGAAGGGGGCCTATTGGAAACCAGCGGGTACTGCCGTTGACTTCCCGACCCAGTCCAGGCACCAGCAGCAATACCAGCATGACTACCCCGACAACCATGAGCACACGACTGGATCGCTGCCAAATGTGCATATCAATCTGGGACACCAGATAGGCGATTACGATACCGAGCGTAATACTGAATACGTGTTTAAGTAACGGCATGACACTGGAACCAGAACCGTGCGTACCGAGCGTCGCGGAAAATACCATTACTGCGCTGAATCCGAGCAGACTCAACACTGACAAGACCAAGGTCCTATCCATAACGATCTGAGATCGTGGGCTTTTCTGATCGACGGTAAGGGTAATGCTCACCGCAGTTGCTCCTTGACCAATTGCCGAAATACCTCTCCCCGCTGCTGGTAGTCTTCAAACATATCGAAGCTGGCACAGGCTGGAGACAGAACGACAGCATCACCTGGTTGTGCCCAGGATGCAGCCAACGAAACGGCATGCGCTAGATCGTCTGCAATCGTAAGCGGCACACAGCGACCAATGGCTGCTGCAACCTTGTTGCGGTCTTCCCCAAAAAGGACAACCTGACGTGCATAACGTCTCACTGCATCGGCAAGAATTGAAAGGTCGGCACCTTTAGACTGCCCTCCGGCAATCAACACGACCGGGCGGTTCACACCTTCCAGCGCAGCGACCGTGGCAGCAGGATTTGTACCCTTGGAATCATTTACCCAGATAATATCGTCCCGATCATCTATAACTTCGCAGCGGTGAGGCAAGCCCTGGAACCGACGCAATGCATCCAGTCCCAAAGCTGAAGTGTCGCCGAACAAAACCTCAGTTGATGCCAACGCTGCAAGTGCATTTGCCACGTTATGTGTTCCAGACAGTTCAAGCTCAGCAACGCTGAGCAGATGATCGCTACCACGTACAAGCCAAGAGCCATCCTCATCAGTAGCCAGGCCATAATCTTTCAGACCGGTTGGCCTGTCGAGTCCAAAAGTGATGTGCTGGGTATCGCTTTCCAGAGTGAGGAGTTCGTGAATCGCATCATGACGTCGAGTGATGACAACCGCTGCCCCTTGGCTGATTCGAGCTTTCGCCCTAGCGTAGTCTTTTACGCTCTGATACCGATCCATATGATCTTCGGCGATGTTGAGTATGACGGCACAGTGTGGATTCAAGGTCGAAGTAGTCTCGAGTTGGAAGCTAGACAACTCCAGTACATAACAGTCGGGCTCTGGTTCAGCCAGCAACTCCAGTGCAGGACGGCCAATATTTCCACCAACCAGAACATTCCGATCGGCAGCCTCAGCCAGGCGACCGATCAATGTCGTAACAGTGCTTTTCCCGTTTGACCCCGTTATGGCAATCACCGGTGCCGTACAATCCCGCGCAAAAAGTTCGATATCACCAACCACTTCAACGCCTGCATTCATGGCTTCGAGCACAACTGGCTCAGTCAGTGCAACCCCAGGACTCATCACCAACAGATCGGTATCTTTTGCAACTGCCGTGTCGAACGACCCCGCGTGCAAATCAACATGGGGGTACAACCGGGACAGCGTATCCAGATAAGGAGGCTCTGCACGAGAATCCATCACCGTCAATGACACGCCCAAGCTATCCAGGTAGCGAACGCAAGAAAGTCCGGTAACACCCAAACCAACGATGACAGCCCGACCTGGATTTTTCTGTGTTGAGATGGTGTTAGCAGCCTGATTCATCACAGTGGCTACCTGATCTTCAACGTTGCCAGTCCGATCAGAACCAGAATCAGACTGACAATCCAGAAACGAACGATAATTTTTGGTTCTGCCCAGCCCTTCAGTTCGTAGTGGTGGTGCAGCGGTGCCATCCGAAATAGTCGACGACCGGTAAGCCTAAAAGAAATCACCTGCAGGATAACTGACAAGGTCTCGATGACGAAAATGCCCCCCATGATTGCCAACACGATCTCCTGGCGGACAATAACCGCAACAGTTCCAAGTGCAGCGCCGATAGCCAGTGCACCCACATCACCCATAAACACCTGTGCCGGATAGGTGTTAAACCAAAGAAACCCAAGACCTGCACCCATCAAAGCTGAGCAGAATACGAGGACCTCACCAGCACCCGATATATGTGGAATACCTAGATAGCCAGAGAAAATTGCGTGACCCGTGAGGTAGGCAAAAATACCCATGCCGCCAGCCACAAGCACGCTGGGCAAGATAGCCAAACCGTCCAAACCATCAGTTAGATTCACCGCATTACTGCTGCCAACGATCACAAACCATGCAAGCAGCACGTAAACCAACCCCAGATTGACTGCCACTGACTTAAACAACGGAACGATGAGCTGCGTTTCAACCGGACTTTGTGCTGTTGCAAAAAGCGTGTAGGCAGCACAGGCAGCTACGATACTTTGCCAGAAAAACTTCTGTCTCTTGGACAGCCCTCGCCCTTCATCTCCTCTGAGTTTGCCGCGATCATCGATCCAACCAATCAACCCAAACCCAACACATGTAAACAACGTAATCCAGATAAAACGGTTGCCTAGATCGGACCACAGCAGAGTCGCGATGACCGTCGACACCAGTATCAGCGCACCACCCATAGTTGGAGTGCCCGACTTGTGCTGATGAGACGTTGGACCATCCTCCCGAATTGTCTCGCCGATTTTTAGATCATTCAGCTTGCGGATAAGTAACGGACCAATGACGAAGCTCATCACCAAAGCTGTTAGGATGCTGCAGATAGCTCGAAATGTGAGGTAGCGGAAAACATTCAGCCCGCTGTACTCGGTCGCTAAGATTTCGAACAGACTTTTGAGCATCAGGCGTACTCGCTTGGCCCTGTCTGAATTAATGCATTCACAATATTCTCCATGTGAGAAGAGAGAGAGCCCTTCACCAACACGGTGAGTTCGGGAGTGAGCAGTTCGTGAACGGCAGCAATCAGACTCTCTTGTTTTTCAAAATGGCGGGCATGCATACCAAATTCCTCTGCCGCACAACGTGCGAGACCACCGGTCGTCAATAGGTCATCGATCCCCGCCTCCCTGGCAACCCGACCAGCAGCCTGGTGCAGACCCTCCGCCTGTTCCCCGAGTTCAGCCATATCTCCAAGCACCAAAATCCTTCTTCCTGGACGCGCAGCAAGCACCTGGATTGCCGCTTCGAGAGATGCCGGATTCGCGTTGTACGTGTCGTCTATCAACTGTGCGCCGGCCTGTGCTTGTTTTTGTTCAAGTCGACGCCGAACAGGTCGTACTTTTTCCATACCATTACAGATTTGTTCAGTGCTGCAGCCAACAGACCATGCTGCGGCCACCGCCGCCAACGCGTTGCGTGCATTGTGTCGACCGAGCAGGCTCAATTGAAACTCCAACCGACCATCGGGAAGACTGACTTCTATCAGGAGTTTGTCACCTACTGTAGTGGCGTCTCCCCGGATATCAGCTTCACTCTCCAGTCCAAAAGTGACACTCCTGAAATGACGAGCACGGGCTAACCAATAAGCTGCAAATCGATCATCGGCATTGATTACGACAGCACCACTTCGGTCGAGTCCATTTAAGATTTCTGCCTTTGCCCGGGCAACACCAGTAACATCGCGTAAACCTTCCAGGTGCGCCGAGCCCGCGTTAGTGATCACTGCTACCGATGGCCTGGCAATTCGCGAGAGATAGTCGATCTCACCTGGCTGGTTCATGCCAAGCTCAAGAACCGCATGATGATGCTCTTCGCGTAACCCCAGCAAGGTGATGGGCATCCCGATGTTATTGTTGAAGTTGGCACGGGGGGAGAGCACCGGGCCACCTTCACTCAGTATCGAAGTAATCATCTCGCGGACAGTTGTCTTCCCATTGGTGCCGGTTACGGCTACAACGGGCAGGTTGAACTGGCAACGCCAGTAAGCAGCAAGACGTCCAAGAGATAGCGTGGTGTCCTCGACTACCAGAGTGGGTAGGTCGATTTCCAGCTCTTGGCTGGCCAGGGCAGCTACTGCACCCGAGCTCTTAGCTTGCGCAACAAACTCATGGCCATCGAATTTTTCACCCTTGAGTGCAACAAACAACTCGCCACCACTCAGTTCGCGACTGTCTGTCACGACTCGCTCGAAATCAACATCATTACCGACAAGTCTTCCCTCGACAGCTGATGCAGCTGTTAGCAGATTCATCACTTATTTTCCTCCAGCAGTTGCCTAACGGTGTCCTGATCACTGAAATATTTCACATCTGAACCCACAATCTGTTCCAACTCATGTCCTTTACCTGCAATGAGCACTACATCCTTTTTGTCGGCACATTTCAGTGCGATCTGTATTGCCTTCTTGCGGTCTGGTTGTACTGCACTAGGCTCACGGGTCATGCCCGACAGGATGTCTTCTAGTATCGATACAGGATCCTCTCCCCTCGAATTGTCGCTCGTGAGCACAACATGGTCAGCACAAGACTCAGCAATAGCACCCATGAGGGGTCTTTTCCCCGGATCCCGCTCGCCACCGCAACCGAATACACACCAAACCCGCCCAGCAGCATTAACTCGCGCCGCCTTCAGAGCCTGTTCCAGAGCTGATGGCGTATGAGCATAGTCAACGATGACTTGTGGCCCTTGACGATTGTGATCGACCAACTCCATCCGACCAGATACCGACTTTAGACGTGGCATGATCTCTGATATGCCGCTGGGCGTGAACTCCAGAGCAAGCAATGTGCTCACGACCGCAACCGTGTTCATGACATTGAACTCACCCAGAAGTGAGCTGTGAAAAACTATCTCACCGACAGGAGAACTCAGTATCAAGTCGTATCCATCCGGCGCCACGTGCATCCCAAGTGGATACACGTCGGCGTTATTGTTCATTCCATAGGTCCAAACCTTGGCCGATAGACCAGCAACAGCGAATTCAGCACCCCATGGGTCATCCGCATTAATAATCGCTGTTCGCAGACCACCAGTCCGAAACAAGAGCAGTTTTGCCGCTGCGTACGCTTCCATGTTCTGGTGATAATCGAGATGATCTCGACTGAGATTGGTGAATACGGCCGCATCAAACTCGACACCCTTAACTCGATCCTGATCAAGTGCATGCGACGATACTTCGATACAGACGCTGTTGGCACCTTTTTGCAAAAGATCCGCCAGTTGGGCCTGCAGAGTAACCGCATCCGGTGTGGTCAGGCTTTGTGGCTGAAGTGCCCCGACGAGACCGGACCCAACGGTGCCGATGAATCCTGTTCGATGACCAAGACAGGTAAGCGCTTGCGCCAATAGACCTGCACAGGTGGTTTTCCCATTAGTACCCGTTAGCCCGATGACACAGAGTGCCCTGGATGGAAAACCATAGAATCGGCTCGCAATCTGACCAATTTTCTGGCGGAGATTGTCTATCGGAAAAGCGGGCACTACACAGTCTTGTCGATTCCATCCCTCCGATTCGTATAGAACCGCGGCCGCGCCTGCACTGACTGCCTGATCGATGTAACCGCGCCCATCGGTATCGTTACCCGGCAGGCCAACAAAGACCTGCCCGACCTGCACATGACGAGAGTCCAGCGAAAAACCTGAAATCTCGATGTCATCCTTAATCGGAATATTTGTTACGCCATCGAGCAGTGTTCCCAGTGAACAGAGCTTCTGTGATGCCGAAGTTATCACGCGTCCGTTGCCAAGCCGCCTCTACGGGCTGCGATTTCGAGTGTCGACTCAGGCGCGTCAGGTGCAACACGATGTAATCGTAAAGCATCGGCCATAATATTCCCAAAGGCCGGTGCTGCGACTTCACCTCCGAAATGTTTTCCGCCTTTGGGATCATCAATCATCACGACTAAAACAAAGCGCGGATCAGACACTGGTGCAAAACCGGCAATCAAAGACCGATAACGATCCTTTTCATAACCACCACCAGGCTTGATTTTATGTACCGTACCAGTCTTACCCGCGACCCGATAATGTGGTACCACTGCCCGAGTGGCTGTACCCTCGGAGACAACCCGTTCAAGCATCAACGTGATTTGCCGAGCGACATCGACAGGAAGCACCCTTATGCCGGCTTGAGTTTTGGTTTCCAGGCGTATGGTTACCGGCACCAGCATCCCTTCTGTCGCAAAAACCCCATAGGCACGGGCCAACTGCACCAATGTTGCTGATAGGCCGTATCCAAAAGACAGCCAAGCATGATCTACCGGGCGTTCCCTATTCACTAACAACCCCGACTGTTCACCCGGCAGTTCAATTCCCGTAGTGTGACCAAATCCTACCGCGCTCAACGTGTCGTACAGTTCCTTAGGTGCCATTTCCAATGCCACCTTTGCCGCACCGATATTGCTTGACTTGATCAACACTTCCGAGAAACTGAGATCTCCATAATCTCGGACGTCCTGTATACGACGACCGCCAACATAGTGCACACCAGGACCGGTCATGATCCTACTGTCAGGAGTAAATACTCCCTTTGCGAGGGCTAAAGACAAGGTAAATGGCTTTATTGTTGAACCCGGTTCAAATACATCCGTGACTGCGCGGTTTTTAAAGTTCCCAGCTGTGATGTCTGCCCGGTCATTCGGGTTGAAATCCGGAAAGTTGACCATAGCCAGCACCTCACCGGTGCGGCAATTGAGCATTACGGCAGAACCACCAGCTGCCTGGTTCTGTAGGACAGCCTTGCGAATATGTCTGCGCATTGCAGCCTGAATCCTAAGATCGAGACTCAAATTCAGCTTCCGACCATGATGCACGGACCGAACACTCTCAATATCTTCAACAACACGATGGCGGGCATCAATCAGAACTCGTTTCTGACCTTCTACGCCGGACAAGTGATTGTCAAAAGACCGCTCTACGCCTTCCTGACCGTGGTCATCGATGTCCGTAAATCCAACAATGTGTCCAACTAGCGTGCCCGCCGGGTAGTAACGCCCATATTCCCTCTGGGTAGTGACACCGCGGATACCCAATTGTTGAATCTGCTGCGCTTTGTCTGGTGGGAGGTGCCGACGCAAATAGACGAATTTCTTGTTGGCCGGCAGATCTATCTTGCTGTTGATCTGGTTGAGAGGGATTTTCAACGCAGCGGCGAGTCGTTCCAGGTCAGGTCCGGCTTTTCTGAGTTCTCGGGGATCTGCTGTGATCGCGTCCAGTGGTGTACTGACGGCCAAGATCTCACCCTGTCTGTCGGTGATGACACCCCGTACCGGCTTAACCGGAAGCGTTCTGATTTGCCTGATTTCTCCCTCACTTCGCAGTTGACTGCTCTCAAGCACCTGAACCTGAAATGCTCTGGCGAACAACCCCATGAACCCCAGCAACATCACCGCAAAGCAGAACCAGTGTCGCCGCGGGTAGAATTTCTGCCGATTTTGGAGCAACTGGCTCATCTTGAACTCTCAAGTCTCAAAACGACGGTGTCCTGGCGATCTGGGGGCACCATGCCCAGTTTTTGCCGGGCCTCGAATGCAATTAAGCTGTGTAGCGACCAAGTCGCCTGCTCTAGTTGAAGTTTTCCCCATTCGTCGTTAAGTCGATCGCGCAGAATTTCTGCGTCTCTGACCTCAAGAAACACTTGTCGATTTTCATATCGAATAAGCACCGTGCTCAATGCACTACCGACCACCGCAATAACAAGACCGATCAGTATCTTCATGCGTCTGCGTGCGCCGTTTTTTCAGCCGCCCTGAGCACGGCACTGCGGGCACGAGGATTGGTCTCAACCTCCTGCTGGCCGGGCCTCAGTGGCTTGCTCAGTATTTTCACAGCAGGTCGAATTTGATCATGGGTAACTGGCAGATCCGGCGGATAACGATCACCGCTGGCAGACTGGCGCAGGAACTGCTTGACTGCGCGGTGCTCGAGTGAATGAAAACTGATCACGACCAGACGGCCACCCGGTTCAAGAACACTCAGAGCTTGTGGCAACACTGACTTCAACTCACCGAGTTCCTGATTGACCTGCATCCTGATCGCCTGAAAAGTTCGGGTTGCTGGGTGCTTGCCCGGTTCTCGGGTCGGTACCGCGTGCGCTACGATGTCAGCGAGTTCTAGCGTACGCGACAGCGGTCGACTGGTCCGCGCAGCAACAACGGATCGGGCGATTCTTCTTGAATAGCGCTCCTCGCCAAGCTCGCGCAGACAGTTACGAAGCCGTTCTTCAGTGACTGTATTCAACCACTGTGCAGCAGACTGGCCCATATCCGGATTCATACGCATATCGAGCGGACCGTCACCTTTGAAACTGAAACCACGTTCATGACTATCGAGCTGTGGAGACGAAACACCAAGATCGAGTACAAGTCCTGTCACCCGATGAACGAGCCCGTGGGAATTAACCATTTCGAACAGCTCAGAAAATGATGCCTGTACAAACGTCAGCCGGTTTTCCATCTCAGACATCTGCTTTGCACAGCGGTGCGCTTCCGGATCTCGATCGATGGCAAGAACTCGTCCGACAGGTCCCAGGCAACTCAGAATGGCCCGCGTATGACCTCCACGGCCAAATGTAGCATCGACATAGGTACCATCGGCTTGGACGTTAAGCGCCTGCACGACCTCTCTCGTCATAACCGGCTCGTGTCCATTAACTGACATGGCCGGTGAGTTGTCTAAAGCGAGAGCGACTCAAGCTCAATGGGAAGTTGCCGATCCTCGGACTGCTTCAACAGCCATTCATCGCACTTCACTTTCCAAAGGCCTTCATCCCAAATCTCAAACTTATTTCCCTGTCCGATCAATACAATGTGTTTTTCTAAACTTGCAAATTCCCGTAATGGCGCAGAGACGCGTATCCGGCCCCCGCTTGAAAGATCACAATCCGTGGCATAGCCGATCAAGAGTCGCTTCAACGCCTGTGCTGACGGATCGAAACTGGGTAACTCGACGACCTTTCTTTCGACCTGCTCCCATTCATCCTGTGGATACAACCAGAGACACCGTTCGCCTGTGTTGTTAACAGTCAGCACGAACTGGCCATCACAACGCTCAGTGAGAATCTGACGGTACTTCGCAGGGACGGCAAACCGTCCTTTTTGATCCATGTTGAGGGAACTTGCACCACGAAACATGTCATCTTCTGCCTTAAGTCTTTACCTCAAACCAAAGCCGCTGGTCTGGTCCGCTGATCTATTAGTCAATTGGTGCCCACCGTCCAAAAAGAACGCCCGACCCCAAAAAAGGGGTCGGGCAATCACCAAAGGAGGATGAGGATGGATGGATATGCCGCCATCCACGGCAAACCGGTAGGGGTAGTCAGGGTACTGGGGCCTGTCGACCCGTAGCTCGCATATTCTGTTGAATAACTCACGATTCTTTACCAATTTGTACCTTTTTCACCACAATTACCCACTAATCGACACTCTGGCATCAATATCACGACCTGTCAAGCCTGTAATTCAAAAAAATCATGGGTTTATCGCTGAATGGACACTGTCGATGACTGCGAACTCAATATCGGCCATCTATCGGTAACGGAGCTGACGCCAGCTGTCAGTCCGTCAGTGTTGTATAACTACGTCAAATGACCAGTTGGGCCTTAAAAAAAAGGCCTATAGGCTCTATGAGTGGAGGTGGGGAGCCGGCCTGTAAGCCGGGTTCTGTCGAAGGCGACCATTCATCTTGGTCACACGTCACCGTGTGACTCTCGCGACCTACCCGAATCCGATGCGGGCCGCACCATTGGATTCCTATTTGGTCTTGCTCCAGGTGGGGTTTACCCTGCCGTTCGTGTTACCACGAACGCGGTGCGCTCTTACCGCACCATTTCACCCTTACCGCTCAACAGGTGTTCACCTGCCGAACTGGCGGTATATTTTCTGTGGCACTGTCCATCGACTCGCGCCGTCCAGACGTTATCTGGCACCCTGCCCTGTGGAGCCCGGACTTTCCTCCGCCACGCACCGCTAAACACCAAATTCTGGTGTCTGCAGGAACGAAGCCGCGATCGCCCGGCCGACTCCCCATGACAACATATTACTGGTGACGCTTTATAGCAAGTCCGGGCGTCAGCTATCTGAGGCATCTGGCTTAGCCAATGCCAAGATTCGGTCGTAATAATCGTTGCGACGACCGCCGAACAACTTAATGGCTACCTGACTCGCTACACCGGGTTGCAAATGTTCGGCGAGTATCGGCAAAACGTCGTCAGGGCTAATTAAGCGTTGAGTAACTGGGTCTGGGCAGCCCTCGACAATGATCACGAGTTCCCCTCTGACTGGATGATCATCATTTTCGAAGCGCTCCGCCATTTCATCCAGTGTCGCCAGCACAGTCTCTTCGAAACGCTTTGTCAACTCCCGTAAAACCGAGACACGCCGCACACCACCCATAGCCCGAACCATGTCGGCCAGTGTCGCCTTTAAACGCCTCGGTGATTCGAAAAAAACCAAGGTACGGGGTTCTTTTGCCAGGTCTTGAAGCATCCTACGCCTTGCAGACGATCGAGGCGGCAGAAATCCTTCAAAAGCGAAACGATCTGTCGGTAGACCAGACACAGCCAGGGCTGCTGTCACAGCGCTGGGGCCGGGGACCGTCAGGACTGGTAGTCCTGTGGCCAAACAATCTCGGACGAGCAGGTAACCCGGATCGCTGATCAACGGTGTTCCAGCATCACTGACCAGTGCAATATCTTCACCACGCAGCAAAGAGTCTATGATCTGGCGACTTCGCGCGCGTTCATTGTGCTGGTGTAGCGAGAACAGTCGTTTCGACACTCCAATATGTTGAAGCAGAATTCGTGTGTGCCGCGTATCTTCAGCTGCTATCCGATCCACCGATGCCAAAACCTCCGCTGCCCGGGCAGTCAAATCGCCCAGATTGCCGATCGGCGTCGCGACCACATACAGCGTACCGGATCCGGAAACGCTCATACCAGCGCAAGACACTGACTGCAGTCGACTGAGCTGAATAACATTCTAGGCAAACTGAATGACTGTGAGTCGGGTTATTAAAGTGTATCCGGTATACTGATCCGATGTCGCGATCTGGACTTATTGACAAGGCACTGGAACTGTACCGGCACCATCTGGACAACACCCACGGCGGATTCCTGACCCGGCAGGTGGATAAGCGATTGTGCAATAGCCGGTACAAGCGCAGACCCCCTGGAAGTCATCACTGGTCTGAGGATATTGCTGCCGAATTCCTGCAACGACAGGGCCTTGTACTGCTGGTGACAAACTATCGCAATCGAACGGGTGAAATCGATCTGATCATGAGCGATGACCAAACGCTGGTTTTTGTTGAAGTCAAGCAACGTCGTGACAGCCAGTTTGGCCGACCCGAAGAATCTGTCGACATTGCTAAACAGGCGAAACTCAGGCGCACCGCAGCCAGCTATTTACAGCGCAACGATAGATTGCAATCCTGGACCTGTCGTTTTGATGTGGTTGCGATCACGGGCAGTCCACATGCACCGGTTTGCCGCTGGATTCAGAACGCTTTCCATTAAACCGTACGAAGAAACGTACATCCCATTGAAACACGCTAACGTGCCGGTGACTGTGAGACGCAGCTAAGGCCTGTTACAGTTCGGTCTTGTAGAACAGTTCGTTCCCAATCTTTTCGTGGACCAGGCCAACACCTCACTAGAAACACAGACCCCATGAATCCTGAACAAAGAATCAGACAGCATTTCGAGACCAGCGCCGCTACCGCACTCAAGACCCAGGCCGCAATCGGTCTGCAGGTGGCCGATGCGGCGCGCCGGATCGCTACTGTCTATGACAACGGCGGTAAGGTCCTGCTCTGCGGTAACGGGGGCTCAGCAAGTGACGCGCTGCACTTTTCAGCAGAATTACTGTGCCGTTATGAAAAGGAGCGCCAGCCGCTGGCCGCGATCGCCCTACCAGCTGATACAGCCACACTCACCGCTGCGGGCAACGACTACGATTTTAGTCAGGTTTTTGCCCGCCAGATTACCGGTCTGGGCAAACCAAACGACGTATTGATCGTTTTCACGACGTCCGGCCAGAGTCCGAACATTCTTGAGGCTACCAGAGCTGCCACAACTGCCGGACTCGGTGTCATCGCACTGACCGGACGGGACGGTGGCCCCCTGGCGAGTCTGCTTGATACGAGTGACCTGGAATTACGGGTTCCTTCAGACTCAACAGCCCGTATCCAGGAAGCCCACGCTATAATCATTCACTGCATATGTAATCTGGTTGACCTTCATATGACAGGAGAGACGAAGCTATGACGTCTTCACGCTGCACATCTCTAAAAAACGTTTGCCTGGGCCTGTTGCTCTTGGCCGGATCAATCCTGGCCGGCGGCTGCGTACCTGTAAGCTTGCTGGCTATTGATGTCGTACGCGACGAGCGAGAGCCGCGCGCTTACTGGCAAGACAATAAGGCCGAAATGGACATGCGGTTTTCGATCTACCGGAACAAGACGATTTCAGACACCAATGTCAGCGTCACGATCTGGAATGCCGTGGTACTGCTGACTGGCGAAGTACCCGACCAGCAAACCATCGACCGTATTCTGGATATCGCAAAATCTCACGATTACACCCGCCAGGTGGTAAATCGCATCGAGTTGGCCGGCCGGACCAATATGGCCAGCCGTATTAACGACAGCTGGCTAACTGGCCGTGTAAAAACTGCGCTGGTGGTATCAGGCACAGTGGACCCGACACGCTTCAAAGTTGTTACCGAAAGGGCAAATGTCTATCTCATGGGCCTGGTCACCTCGGCTGAAGCAACCGAGGCTGTGATGATCGTGCGCAGCGTTCCCGGCGTGGTGCGCGTTATCAAGGTTTTTGAGTACTTCTAATGTAGTAAGCTCAAGGCGTAAAGACGCCTGGCAGGCCGTTGAATTCTGAGCATAAGATCTTTCAGAGCCAAGACCAACTCCGGACACAGCTGGACAAGGTCAGGCGGCCGCTTGTCTTCACCAACGGCTGCTTCGACATCCTGCACCGGGGGCACGTTGATTATTTGGAGCAGGCAGCACAGCTGGGCGCTACATTACTCGTAGCAGTAAACAGTGACGAGTCAATCCGAGCGCTGGGTAAGGGTGAAGACCGGCCAATCAATTCGCTGGCAGACCGGCTGGCAGTACTGGCCGCACTGGGCTTCGTCGACCTGGCGATCGGATTCGGGGACGAGACCCCCCTGGAACTGATCCGCTTGTGCCAACCGGATCGGCTGGTCAAAGGCGGTGACTGGCCTGTTTCTGAGATTATCGGTGCCGATCTGGTCCAGGTTAGTGGCGGTACGGTCCACACCATCCCTATCCGCTATCCCTGTTCAACCAGTGAACTGCTTAAGAAGATACGCACCACAAAAAGCTGAGATCCCCTCTCTGGGTCAGGCGCAAGAGTCTGCCAGTAGCACGCGGTAGTCCTGCGCATCAGAATCACTGAAGCAACACGCAACGATCCGCTCGAACTGAACCTGATGCTGGCGCATCACGGACACCGCAATTGCTGCAGCGTCTAACTTGGGATATCCGAATACACCTGTACTGATGGCCGGAAAAGCGATAGATGCCAGTCCCGCATTCATCGCTAACGCGAAACAGTTCTCATAGCAGCACTGCAACAGCGCCGCTTCCCCCGCGCTACCGCCTTTCCAGACTGGACCAACGGTGTGAACAATCCAGGCTGAGACCAGCCCAAAGCCGGGAGTTAACCGCGCCTCCCCGGTCCTGCACCCATCCAGTTGTGCACAGTAGGCCATAAGCTCAGGACCTGCTGCCCGGTGAATTGCGCCATCAACACCCCCACCACCCAGCAGTGTCTCATTGGCGGCATTAACCACGACCGATACGTCGAGTGTCGTGATGTCAGCGATCATCACGTCGATCAAGGAAAAATCCTCGTGGGGAACATCAAGACCAATGTCAAGTCGCTAACAGCCAGCAAATGTAACACTCACGTGGGTAGGTCGATGCGTATCACCATGGGTTCGAGTTCGGTCAGGGCTCGCCTATACACTCGGCGCTTGAATGATACGATCTGTTTCAGAGGCTGCCAGTAATCGACCCACCGCCACTCGTCAAACTCGGGACGCTCGGCATGGTCAAGACAGACTTGATTATCATCGGCCAACATATGCAGCAGGTACCACATTTGCTTCTGACCTCGAAACAGCATTCCTTGAGAGCGAATGTGGGTCCGGGGCACATCATAGCGCAGCCATTTTTGTGTATGTCCAATTACCTCGACATGCTCGGGCAATAAGCCGACCTCTTCATGGAGTTCGCGGTACACGGCATCCAGTACTGATTCTCCCCTTTCGACTCCACCTTGCGGAAACTGCCAGCCATCATGGCGGCTGCGCCGGGCCCAAAGCACCTGACCCCCACCATTACACAAAATGATCCCGACGTTAGGTCGATAACCATCTTTGTCAATGGATTGATCGTCTGGCAGTTGCATAGCGTGTGTGCCCAAAAATGATTATTGTTTCATGTTCAGCGTTTTCAGACAATGTGATCATATTCTCCGCAAGCTGTCTTCAATGAGGAGCATCGGACCGTAGTAACTGCGCTGCTGGCAAAACGGTGTTGATACTCGGCCAAACTGAGCAAACCAGCAGATAAACCCGACTACTTCAGATGATTATGCCTCGCGGTACAAGTCATCGTAGCGGGCCTTGAACATGACTTCGAGTTCATCGATCACCTCGACTGCAGCCTGCTGCCCCATAACATGACGGGTCATGAGTGTAGTGGCTGCAGAAAATACATTGTCACTGTCGAGCATCGGATAGGTTCTCGCCAATCGTCGTATCGCCGCGATCACACTCTCTTCCACTGGTCTTGGCACCTGTAGAGGTTGCTCGGAGACTGGTGTGGTCACAACAGGATGTCGCTGTGATAGAAAATCAGCAAAATCGACAAGTGTGCATCGGGCCGTCGGTGTCATTTGACGAAAAGCCTTCAGAAGTGCCTGTTCGATATCATCGCTCATGATTGTCGGGCAGATGGCTGATCTGGGATTGAGGTTCAGGCCACGTTAACCGCTATTGGCAGCTTGTCCGTCCCCGAGACCAACCGTATCACATTGGTCTTTCGCAAAAATGAGAAATTCCTCCATTGCCCTAATACGAAACTTTTGCTTCTGGTAAACGATCGTAAAAGGCCGTATGAGCGAAGGAGTCAAACTGGTTTTTTCGAGCAGACCCAGGCTGAGTTCCTTATCCAGCGTTGCGATCGACAAAATGGAAATTCCCAGTCCTGCTGCGACTGCACTTTTGATCGACTCAGAACTGCCAAACTCCATCGCCAGAATCATATCTGAGAACGATAATTTGTTTTCAGTCAGATACTCGGAGATGACCTGCCGGGTGCCGGATCCCTCCTCACGACTGATAAACGGGTACTGCATGATCTGGTCAGGCCTGACAGGTTCTGGTCCGGCCAACGCGTGATCCGGCGGCGTTACCAGTAGCAGTTCATCCTGCCAGCAGACTTCAGTAACCAGATTCTTATTGTTGATCGGCCCTTCAACAATACCAATATCAATTTCGTTGTTTTCCACCATGTGGATAACACCGAGAGTATTAGTAACATACAGGCGCATCGTTACCTCAGGAAATTTCGCCTGATAGTCTCCGAGAACGCGTGGAATCACATATTGGCCAATCGTTGTGCTTGCACCAATAACCAAAGGTCCCAAAACATCGCCCGTGAGTTTTCGTACCTCGTTGTCCATTTCACCGTACTGCGCGATGATCAGGTCGGCATGTGACTTCACCAGTTCACCCGCTACGGTCAGTGTAATCCGATTATGTGTTCGATCAAAAAGGCGGGTGTTGAAGTATTCCTCCAACTGACGAATCTGGAATGTCACTGCCGGTTGGGTCATATGCAACACGTCGGCAGCCTTGGTAAAACTCAACAGCCTGGCTACTGTCGAAAATACCTGCAGTCTTCTGTCAGCCATAACAAAAGTGTGTTTCTAACATCAAGCGACCGCCTGCCGTGTACCTTCGTCCAGCACAAACTGGCGGAATGCCTGGGCTGTTGGGGAAAGTCGTTTACCGCGCCGGTGTCCGACATACCAACGGCGCATAATCGGCATTCCTCGGATATCCAAACGGCCCAGTCGCTCGAGCGTAAGTTCCAGTTCAACGGTGTGTACAGAGACAATCGCCAGCCCCAGGCCGGCTTCGACACTCTGTTTGATAGTTTCATTACCTGTCATTTCGATGGTTGCACTGGGGGTAAAAGATTTTTGATCGAAAAAACGTTCCATCGCGATACGGGTTCCCGACCCTGGCTCGCGCACCACAAATGTTTCTTCCGTTAACTCTTTCAAGGCTATCGAACGGTGCTTGGACAATGGATGATCGGGGCGCGCAATCATAATCAGGGGGTTGTCCATAAAAGCGTCGGCATCGAGATCGAGGCCTTTAGGCGGTTTACCCATCAGGACGACATCGGGTTGATTGTCTTCAAGTTTTTGCAACAAGGTCTCCCTGTTGGTCACATCGAGTGTAACTTGAACACTTGGGTGCAAACGGGTAAAAGTGGCGAGCAGTCGTGTGGCGAAATAGTTCACGGTAGAAGCAACAGCGATGCGCAGCCGGCCTGAATCCACGCCTTTCAGTTCATCCATTTCTTCCCGCGCTGTGGCCAGGTGGCGCATGATAGTCTGAGCATGACGCAACATGGTTTCACCCGCTTGAGTCATGAATACGCGCTTACCCAACTGCTCGAACAACGACAATCCGACGGAACTTTCCAGCTGTTTAATCTGCATTGAAACTGCCGGCTGGGTGAGGTGGAGCTCTTCAGCCGCACGCGTATAACTCAGCTGGCGGGCGACCGCTTCGAAGACCTGCAATTGGCGAATGGTAATGTGCATACCGGACCTTTAGGGCACAGGACCGAGACCCAGATCCCGATCAACGGAATAAGTATAACTTATTTATACTACGACCAAATCGCAATAACGCTGATGTAAATTTGTACCCAGGGGCAGGCTGGCTTAGCGCTGATTCTTAAGCTTTCAACGAGGTTTTTGTCTAATTTTAGTAACAACCTGCGTCGAAGCGAGCCGCTGGCTGGCCACTATCCAGCACGGACCGAACAGTGACAGAGGCACCTTTCAAACTATTTTCCACACCCATGTGTAGCAAACACACCGCCGCACCATAAATCAGGCTGTCGTACATCGGACCCGATGCGCCGGCCAGTGCCAAACGTCCGGCCTGAGCTGTGGCCAGTGCTCTGCGGTACATTTCGTCTTCGTTCGGCAGTTCGCTCTGTGCGGACGCTGGCGACAATACATCAGGCAGTGGTACTGCACGAGTCTGAGAGTTAATGCCGGCAAGCGCGGGATCAAGCCGAATTTCTTCATTGTCACGATCAGCTGCAAACCGCAACAGTTTCGACGGCTGATTCAGCGATGCGATAACACCGCCTTCCACACCGCGAACAATCGCAGCAGATGCAAATCCTGCCTTGCGGGCCAACATCGCATAAATTGGCGGATAAGGTTTGTGAACATACCCCGTAACCAGGTGCGTCGACTGCCGCCCCAGGACAGGAGCCAGCAACACCTCCAACGTCGTCAGTAGCGGTCGTTTCACAATTCGTGACCGAAGGTCAACCAGCTGGTGCAGACCAGGACAGGCGTATCTCTGGTCAACATAGGCCCAGCCACAGGTCGGATCATCAAGTTGCATTGCTGCCTCAGCCGGGGCCAGTTCCACTACCGCACCCGCAGCTTCAAGGACCTGGCGGTGAGTAGTACCGTACTTCGGCCCGACCTGCTGAGCGCCCGAACTGACTGTGGCGATCCCACAGGCGGCAAGGACTGCGGGTAGAAAAGGAGCTGCCGGTAATCCGCGAACAAATCCGTCGAAAGGGTCTGCAATATGCAGAATATCTGCAACCCCAGAGCGCACTTGTACTGTGCTGTCGAGAAGCGCCCGAAGTGCGCCACAATTCTCAGCATCGGTTTCCCGCTTCATGCGCAGTGCAATTAGAAATATCGCGGACTGTACTTCATCGGCTGACCCGGCAAGAATATGAGTCATCGCACGATAAGTCTCTTCTTCAGAGAGGTCTTTACTGAGTTCGGGGCCGGTCGCAATGCGCTGTAGGTACGAACGCATCTCAAGATCGACCGATGCAATTTTCATGACCGTAGTCCTATCGTGGTTTCCAATTACAGTCTACGTTGCAACGCTTGCTCTCTCTATACCCAATTCGGTAGTGTAGACACACCCAACCGAATTTCTGGAGGGATTTCACATTGGACGAGCAGCAAATGACACTGGCGAGCGGAATTGCGGCATTTGAGTCCAAGCAATTCAGCCAGGCATTGCAACTTCTAGCACCACACGCACAAATCGGCAACTCGGACGCACAACATCGTCTGGCTGTCATGTGCCAGAACGGTCTTGGACAGGTTCGAAACGAAGCGTCGGCCTACAGATGGATGAAGTACGCTGCAGACCAGGACCATGGTCCGGCTCTACACGCGTTGGGCTACATGTATCTGGATGGTGACTGCACCAACCAGGACAACCAAAAAGCCGTGGCCTGTTTTGAAAAAGCGGTGGATCTTGGATTTGAAGGCTCGATGCTGGCACTGGCACAGATGTACCAGCAGGGCCGCGGCGTAGTCCAGAACACAGCCAAAGCCAGGTTGCTCTATGTCCAGGCCGGATTCGATCCCGCGGAACTGATCGACCACAGTTAGTGCCGCAGACCACCCACATCACTATTCAGGATCTCTTTTGAGACGAATGCCCTTTGTCAACAGTAGTCCATTTAAGTCGATCCGCTCGGTCGCGCTGACTGCGATTGGTCCGAAACCGACCCACAAACATGAACACCACGATTCCCAAAACAGCCAGACCGCCGAAGATCAGTTCGTTCAGACCCATGGTCTAACGACTTCTTAGCTTTGCCAGGAGGCGCAGAATTTCAAGGTACAACCAGACCAATGTCACCATGAGGCTGAACGCGCCATACCACTCCATGTACTTCGGTGCTCCCTGTTCAGCACCTGCCTCGATAAAGTCGAAATCAAGCACAAGGTTAAGGGCTGCAATCGCCACGACAAAAAGACTGAATCCAATTCCGAACAAACCATTGCTATGGATGAAACCAACGCTAGAACCAAAAAACCCCATCACAAAACTCACCAAGTAAAGCAATGCGATACCGCCAGTTGCTGCAACAATCATCAGCCGAAAATTCTCGGTCGGTTTTATCAAACCAGTTTTATACGCCAACAGCAACATGGCAAGCGTTCCAAAAGTCAGGCCCACAGCCTGAATCACGATCCCCGGATACTGCAACTCAAACATTGCAGAAATCCCCCCCAGCGCCAGACCCTGCAAAAGCGCATACGCGGGTGCCGTCAGCCCCGCCCATTGACGCTTGAAAATGGTAACTATTGCCATGGCCAACCCACCTAATAGACCAAGCATCATCAACCCGTTGACTGCAGGTGGCTCACTGCTTTGGAAAAACTGGTTCCAGACATAACCTGCACTGACTAGACACAGCACCAGCAGGATACCGGTCTTATTGATCGCACCCGCCAGGGTCATGCGTTGAGTACTGTCGGTTTCGTCGAAGGTTGCATCGGGCTGGAATGCGTTGCTTCTGAACATCGGATTACCTGAACGACCGAATGTCTGCAGAGCTGTTCGATTTGCCATCTGGTTTGCTCCTGACTGAGAAAACTGAATCCTCTCACAGCTCAAGGTACCGGTTCCACCTTGCACTGCCAATTACAACCGTGTACGCCTGAACACTCAACGGGAAGGGTTAAAATGTACGGTTCTACCCTATTCCCCCTAGGATATAGTCATATTCTGTGCTTTAGCTCAGAATTTTCGCTTTGTACACCAAGGCCGGTGCAATGAATTACCTTCCTGTCTTTCTACGAATCCGCAACGCGCCCTGCCTCGTCGTTGGTGGTGGCGCGATCGCATTGCGCAAAGTTGAGTTACTGCTCAGTGCCGGCGCATCAGTTACTGTGGTTTCGAAGTCTCAGGACCATCGTATGCTCAAGCTCATTCAGCAACAGAAAATCACCCATTTGAAATGCGAATTTAGCCCGGACCTGATCACGGGTATGTACCTGGTGGTGGCTGCAACTAACGATCGGACCGTCAATCAGCAAGTCTCGGAGACCGCGATGGCTCAGGCCATACCGGTCAATGTCGTAGATCAACCCGAACTGAGTAATTTCATTGTGCCCTCGATTGTCGACCGTTCCCCTGTCATCATTGCAGTCGGTACCGGCGGTACAGCACCCATACTCGCCCGCTTGCTCAAAAGCCGACTTGAGACTCTGATACCGGCCGCTTATGGACGACTGGCCGGGCTTGCGGGTGGATTTCGGCAGCAGGTCAAGGCGAAATTCGATTCCATCGCCGAAAGAAAACACTTCTGGGAATATGTATTACAAGGGCCCATCGCCGAACTGGTCTTCTCCGGGCGGGATGATGACGCTCGGGATGCACTTGAGCGACTCATTGAAAAGCCGGATTACTCACCCACTGCACAAGGTGAGGTCTACCTGGTTGGCGCAGGCCCCGGAGACCCAGACCTACTGACTTTCCGCGCCTTGAGACTTATGCAGCAAGCTGATGTCGTACTCTATGACCGACTCGTTGCTCGCGAGATTGTCGATCTGGCACGACGGGATGCGGACCGCATTTTTGTCGGCAAATCACGTGCGAAACATGCCGTGTCACAGACAGACATTAACCGTCTACTCGTTGAACTGGCACACCAAGGAAAACGGGTGCTGCGACTCAAGGGCGGAGACCCGTTCATCTTTGGTCGGGGCGGTGAAGAGATTGCGGACCTGGTTCGTGAAAATATCCCCTTCCAGGTTATACCCGGTATAACTGCCGCATCGGGTTGTGCCGCCTATGCCGGTATACCACTTACCCACCGTGACCACGCACAATCCTGCGTTTTTGTCACCGGTCATCTAAAAGATGGTCAACTCGACCTTAACTGGTCCGCGCTTTGCCAACCTGGCCAGACAGTGGTTGTCTACATGAGCCTGACCGGTCTTGAAACACTGTGCAGTAAGATGATCAGGCACGGTGCCGATAGAGATCTACCAGCTGCATTGATTCAACAAGGTACAACAAGAAACCAGAAGGTTATTACAGGCACACTGGCCACCCTGCCTGGAACAGTAAGCAGCGGTGATATCAAACCACCCACTTTGCTTATCATAGGCCATGTTGTCAGCTTGCGCTCAGATCTCGCCTGGTACAACCCCGACGACTGTAGCCCCGATACCGACACTGAAACAAACCTGCACGCGAAGTCAGGCTTTTCCAGATGAGTGGGCAAGCGACACTCTGCTCATGACTACTGTCTGGCTGGATGTGGGTACTGACGCCGATCTCGAGCCTGGCAGCATGAAAAGGCTGGACATCGGCCGTGAGCCTGTACTACTGGCTAATGTAGAGGGGACAATCGTGGCTGTTGCCGATACGTGTACTCATGAAGACGCATCTCTCTCGGGTGGCGCACTCGATGGTGTGTTTGTCCGTTGCCCACTGCACGGCAGTAGATTCTGTCTACTTAATGGCAAGGCTATAGATGATCCTGCAGAGATCGACCTCGAGACTTTTTCTATCAGGATCGAGCAAGGGCGGATTCTAATAGAACTATCGAGTTGACCCCGCTAATTCAGTGTGCCCGAGCACCTGCATCTCCGGATGCTCCGGCTCCAAACTCGCACAGTGCCTTCACCAGGTGGTATCGATCTTCGACCACCGCAGCTTCGAGCAAGCCTTGCTTCTCACGAGACGAAAAAGGCAGACTACAGGCCAGTGTATCGACCAACTCGGGTATATCAAGAGCCTCAAGAGACTTCCATTCAACACTTAACTTCTGATGTGCCAGATAGGCCTTTACCGACTCCAGGAGCTGCTCTTTTTCGAGTTGAATATCCTCAAGTTCTGTGTCATGAACAAAACGGTCCCAGCACACGTGTGCGCTTCGATATCCGCGCTGGACATCAAGGTCACTAACGATATCAAACCGACTAACCCCACCAAGCACAATCAGCAGGCGACCGTCGCGCGTTTCACTGAAACTGATAATCCGGCCGGCACATCCAGTTCGGTGTAGTTCCGGATTTTCTGTGTCCGCACCAGGTAGGGGCTGTACCATACCGATCAGACGCGTTCCGGCCAATGCATCTAACACCATATTCAGATACCTGGGTTCGAATATATTTAGCGGAAGCTGACCGTTCGGGAGCAGCAGTGCGCCAGTCAACGGAAACAGTGACAGCTCCTGGGGCAGGTCCTCGAACTCAATTGCAAACGATTTGGTCATCCTTTAGTCATCAAAATTATCTCTATTTATGGTGTGAGTGTAACGTGAACACGTGAAGATCCTGTATAGCCAGGTAACTGTCATTGCCACACTCAAATTTGTAGACCGGCAACAGCATCTCCATAAATCAATCATTTCATATGTCTTGTATCATCAACACCTGACTTGAGGACACTGAACAATGACCGGTTTTGCTGTAATTGGTTATGGCTCGCTGATCTGGGATCTCGATGACCTGGCACCTTACGTTAAGGGTCAATGGACGCTCTATGGCGGACCCTGGCTACCATTAGAGTTTTCCCTCGTTTCGGCCAAGAGACGCCGTGGGCTTGCCCTGGTGATCGACCACGAACATGGTCAATCCTGTCCAAGCTGCATAATCAACAGCAACCGTCATACAATTGAAAAGGTAGTGCAGGATCTCGCTGCGCGAGAACGTACATCAGACCAGAACATTGGTTTCATCGAACGCAATTCTGGGACAGCCCGGTCACGTTCGATGACTACGCTGGCCACCGTCAGGAACTGGCTGGGTCAAACTGACTATGCGGGTGCGGTCTGGACTGACGGGGCACCCAATTTCGAGTCCGTCCTGGGAGTGGAATTTTCAGTGGCCACGGCGACGGCTCACTTGCACAGCCTCGAAGGCGAATCTGCTGCAGAAGCAAAGCGGTATATCAGCCTGGCCCCGGACAAGGTGGATACACCTCTGAGGCGCGCTTTGTCAGAACAGTCCTGGTGGATCGAGCAGCTATATTGATCCCCGTGTCCAGCAGGCCATCTACCCGAACAATCGACTACGTCGGTCGGTTTGCCCCTTCCCCAACAGGACCCCTTCACTTTGGTTCTCTGGTCGCGGCTGTCGGCAGTTTTGCCGACGCGCTCCACTGTGGCGGGACCTGGCTGGTTCGAATCGATGATGTCGACCAGACCCGCAGCATACCTGGAATGGCCCAGACCATACTTGAGCAACTCGAATGTTTCGGTTTCCGATGGACCCAAATACCAGTGCAGCAAAGCGCACGGAAGGATCTATACCTAGAAATCATTGAAAAACTGCTCGCTGAAGACCATGCATTTGGATGTCGCTGCACCCGCCAGGATGTACTCGCAGCAGGGATACGAGGCGCGGCCGGGCCAGTTTATCCTGGCACCTGTCGGCACAATCAACTACCCCCCGATTCCTATCGAACGATTCGGATCAAAACCGGTTCAGCACCAATCCGGTTCAACGACCGCATTGCTGGAGAACTGATGCAGAACCTGTTTCACGACGTGGGTGATTTTGTCGTCAAGCGTGCAGACGGATATGCGGCTTACCAGATAGCTGTTGTGATCGACGACCATTTGGACCGCATCACCGACGTTGTTCGCGGCGCAGACCTGCTGGCGTCAACACCTCGTCAAATACACCTTCAGCATCTTCTCGGGTACACCACGCCTCGCTATGCCCATCTGCCCTTGGTGGTGGACTCTGGCGGTAGAAAACTCAGCAAGCACGATCGCGACCGCCCCGTCGAGAAGGACCAAGCGTTGCATTCTCTGGTCGCCGCGTGGCAGTTTCTCGGGCAGAAGATACCCCAGCATAAATTCGTGGATGTTGAAGAATTCTGGTCTTTCGCTGCCAGACACTGGTCGATCAAAAAAGCCCCGGCCACCGGTCATTACTTCGAATCTACCGAAACTCAAAACCCATTGTTTTGAAGCTGGCTTTATTGTTCAGGAAGATTTGCTGGCGACCACTGCCCCCAATGCGGCACTGGCGAGTCGCGCAGCAGGCGGATCCGCCCGGCTAGTCAGAAGAATAGGCACTTCGGCACCCAGCACGATGCCTGCCGCGCAAGCACCCATGAAGTACACCATCATTTTAAACAGTGCGTTTCCTGCTTCGATTGTCGGCACAACAACAATATCTGCCGCGCCGGCTACGACATGCGAGATACCTTTGAAACGCGCCGCCTTTACAGACACAATGTTGTCAAATGCCAGTGGACCATAAACGTCTGCAGCCATTTTCAGATCGGCACATCGCTTTGTGATTTCCTGGCACTCCACAGTTACCGACATCGCAGGACTGATCTCTTCTGACGCCGCTAAAAGGGCCACCTTAGGTCTGTTGTTTCCCAGTGCATGGCTGAGTTCGACTGCATTTTGAATGATCGAGATTCGCGCCTTGATATCAGGCGCAACGTTGACGGCTCCATCTGTGATCATGAGCACACGGTCGCTGCCCGGCACGGACATGTGAAAAACATGAGAGAGTCGTCGTCGACTCCTCGGACCGGTCCGGCGACTGATCAGAGGTCGCATAAAGTTATCCGTGTGAATATGGCCTTTCATGACCATATGGACTTCGTTGGCACGCGCCAATGCCGCACCAGCCTCTCCCATGGCCTTTTCATCAGGCGTGGAGATGATCTCGTGGTGGCTGACATCGAAGCCAATTTCATCGCCTATTTGCGCAAGAAGATCCGGTTCACCGATCAGTACAGGGTCAATGATCCCGGCATCGACCGAAGCGCGTACACTCTCTAAAACGACCTGAGCGCCTGTCCCCACGATCGCTGTCTTGACCGGCGGACAATTCCTTGCCAGTTGCAGCAAATAATCGGGACACGTCACTACTTCGGGGCTCAGCACGTTGTTCTCCTTTAATACCACCTGGGTGGTTGACCCTGACGGTAAACTATTATATTCGCCAGCATACCGGACGCCTGCAATCTAGTGTTAGAACAAATGCCTGAATTACCCTTTCTCTACTGGCCGATGCCGCACATCTACAGCATAACGGGCTATCTGGAAAACGGGTTACCCATTTCCTGCTTCGTCCCTGTTCATAGGGCCCAAATAGCTATAGCCCATCAACACCGTGAATCAGACCATACCACCAACGCCTAAGATCATCAGCGTGGGCAATAGACAAATCAGTCGTATCATTTCTGGACAAGCGACAGCCGACGGTGCCGGGGTGCGCCTGCGGCGATATATCGGTTCCGCTGAATTAGATCATATCGACCCCTTTTTGTTATTGGACTTTTTTGAGTCTGATAATCCCGATGACTACATCGCCGGATTTCCGTCTCACCCCCATCGAGGTTTTGAAACAGTCACTTACCTTTTGGCTGGAAAAGTCAGGCACGAAGATAACGCAGGCCATGGAGGGCTCATTGAAAGTGGCGGCATCCAGTGGATGACCGCGGGACGAGGCATCATCCATTCTGAAATGCCGGAACAGGAACAAGGGCAGCTGGCCGGATTCCAGCTCTGGGTTAACTTGCCGGCGACCGACAAAATGTGTCCACCCGCCTATCACGAGTACTCCGCCAGTCAGATTCCCACAGAAATGCGCGACAACGGTGCCACATTGCGAGTCATAACCGGTGCTACCAGTGCTCAGACAATCGGACCCGTACGAGGCGTGGCGACCGACCCGATCTACCTGGATGTGACCCTGCCCGCTGACAGCACCCTGACAGAACCAATGCCTGAAGGGCATACCACTTTCATATTTGTAATCGATGGTGAGCTCAACCTGCCAGATGATGAGAATACGCCGGTATGGCTGAGCGCCAAGCAGCTTGGCACATTGAGTGACGGCACTGCGGTCTGTGTTACAGCAGGCGATGCCGGTGCGCGGTTTCTTCTAGTCGCGGCGAGGCCCTTGAACGAACCCATCGCACGCTATGGTCCATTCGTCATGAACACCCCACATGAAATTGAACAAGCTATCACCGACTACAATGCTGGACGATTCTAGACCTACCTATCGATACCCAGAACGAGTTTCCAGTAATCTCCAGCAGCCATGAATCGTCGCCTTCTCCTAAATCTGACACCCTAATGCCGCCAGTACGCCCGCACCGCCCAGCTGCCGAACGGTGGGCCATACCGATGATCGCTGGCAGCTGTGTGCTGATATCTGTCAACGGCCTCGTAATCAGGAGCTTTGACTCCGCCAGTGACTGGCAAATCATCTTTTACCGACAGGCTTTCTTTATTGCTGGGCTGCTGCTGGTCCTGATACTCCAATATCGTTCGAGACTACCAGGGATGTTCCTTCAGGTTGGGTGGGCGGGGATTGGCGGTGCCATATCACTCGGACTTGCGAATCCAACCTTCATCATGGCGCTCAGTCATACGACCGTCGCCAGCGCCTTATTTACGATTAGCGCATCGCCACTGATCACCGCCGTCTTGGCACGAATATTTCTTAAGGAACACATCTCGCGCCCAACGATGGTTGCCATAATCGTCGCGATGATTGGGATCAGTATCATGGTGAGCGACGGTTTTCTGTCTGGCTCGATCTTCGGGAATCTGCTGGCTCTACTGTGCGCATTCTTTTTTTCGACCTTTGTGATCTTCCTGCGTGTCGGTAAAGACAGAAACATGCTTCCAGCCAGTGTCATGGGTGCGATCATCGGCGGGTTGATCGGGCTGGTCGGGTGTGAATTCGACTTTAGGGTATCTCTGCATGATCTCTCGCTCCTCTTTTTGTGGGGAGCAGTCATCGTCACAATAGTTCATTATTTCTTCACGCTCGGCTCTCGTTACATCACAGGCGCCGAAATTATGCTGATCACTTTGATCGAATTTACTCTGGGACCCATCTGGGTATGGCTGGTGTTTGGAGAACAGCCGACACGAATTGCTTTAATCGGAGGATTGATCGTACTCAGCGCAGTGGCAGCACGCGCTCTGCTCATAATGCATCAGGAACGACGCACCCGTCACCTCGGCGCCACACGCCTTCCTTAGGTATCTGCCAGGTGCCCTTATATCCCCACTGCAACCTTCCAAAGGCAGCAGCGCCGATACCAACTAGATCTGTGTTCCCGGTATCTGCTTAGGGAAATAATCTTCACAGTTGCCCTCTCGAAATACGTCCCCTGTCGCGCAGTGCAGACCGCCACCGAACGGATAGGCATCGCGAAATTCCACCGGCAGCACATTGAATCCCAAGGCATCGAGCTGCTCCATCTGGTTCACTTCGCTGGCCTCAACAATTACAGTGCTGTGATCGAGTATCAGGACATTCATGGATAACCACACACTGGAATAACACAGCGGAGGCGGAGCTTCGTGCGCCGGCTGCGCTGCATCGACAATCTCCCAGTCGTTGGTCTCGAAAATTTTTCGCTGTCCTTCCGGCAGTTTCCTGTTGGGATTATTCATCACCAAACCTGGCCGTAACGGTACGAAGGTCGCGTCTATATGGATCGGGTAGGGGTCGCCAGGAAAATTCACTGCGTGAACCCGGTGTGCCGGATAATGCCGCTGCAGCCACTGCATACCTCGCCGATTGGTCGTCAACCCGTGCTGGCAGAACAGGTCTTTGCCCATTCTCAGCACATCAGCGGCATCAAACAGCGGCTCATGTTCGGTGGTCACGAAATTAAGCTCTGCGGTGCGCTCGAGCCGTTCTTCGATGGTAATTTCATCAAAGTACCCTGCTTTGTATGCCGCATCACTCAATCGGGGCCTTGGCGCCTGCTCCCACCGAAATTCCGGGTCTTCGTCGAAATACTTCTGCATCAGGCTGTGGTAGGCCAGGTATTCCCAAAATCGGCAGCGAAATGACATGGGTGCCGAAAGAATCTCCTTCCCAACTGTCAGCAACACATCACGCGGCGGCATACACCCAAAGGAGGATCCTGTGGAAAAATCCGGCGTCATCACAGCCTGGTTCCATTGAAGCGGTTCCGGACGATCGACCCGCACACCTCGAGATTCCAGCAGACCAGCGAGGGTATCCAGCTGGTAATTCGCACGTTCCACGGTCTCCAGAGGCCGCGGTCCCCACATCCCCCGCATGTCACTGTCTTCAGGAATTTTTGCTTCCGTCGCCGGTTCGGTCGGAGGGATACAGGTAAAATCTGCACGCCCCACGATAGCGTGTTTTAATGGATCGAAATCATTCCACGAACTGACAACTGTGTTTCCCATCTGCTGATCTCCCGCACAGTCACCGACTGGCCCGGTAATTTAATACCCAAGACTTGCAATCTACACCAACTCTATGACGATATGTTCTGCTTCATCCGATTGATAATTACTCACTCGGAAACCAGTACCTGGGCCTTGCAGCATGCAATCAAGTCGTATACCGTGCTGTCCACCTGAGGAGAACTTACCGGTGTATGACCCCTTTCCCGCTGCAAGACTACTCTATGATGCACGTGTGCCTGGGCAAAGCCTGACAGGCCTGCCAGACACTATCTTGCCGGCCAATCTCGACCAGGCTTATGCTGTTCAATTCGCACTGTGCGAGCTATTGATTCCGACCCAGGGCCCGGTCCAGGGCTACAAAGTCGGCTGCACCAATGCCAAAGCGCGTAGCCTGCTGGGCATCGATAGTTGTTTCTCGGGACGTTGTTTTGAAAATGACATCAAACACGCCCCAACAAGAATTAACCGCAGTGACTATCACATGGTCGGGATTGAACCGGAAATAGCACTACGGGTCGGCCAGGACCTCGCACCGGCAGACCCCTGGACTGCCAGACGCGTCGCCGACCTGACTATAGAAGTGATGCCATCGATCGAGCTTGTTGAAAGTCGCTTCGCGACCTGGCCAAAAATGGGGGCGTTTTCAGCGGTAGCTGATAACGGCGTACACCGCGAATTGATTCTTGGTGATCCGGTTTCTGACTGGTCACTGGAAAGCGTCAACAATGCTGAGGTTACCCTTTCAGTCAATGATCAACGTGTCGAGCAGGGGCATGCCATGAACGTTGACGACGGCCCTTTTGGGGTCCTGGCCTGGCTGGCCAACCACCTGAACGCACAAGGTGCGGTTCTGCGTGCCGGTGACATCGTCACCACGGGCGTTCTGACGAATATCTACAACGCCACGTCAGGTCAACTACTTGTCGCAAACTACGGATCTTTCGGCACCCTCGAGATAGAGGTCACATAACTCATGAGCGATGATCTGATCAAATCCAGTGCTCGGGAAATTCGGGCACTGCTCAAAAGCAAGGCGGTCAGCAGCGCTGAGTTGCTCGATGTACTGGAAGCGCGCATTGCGAAAATAGATCCCATTGTCAACGCCCTGCCGACACTGTGCTTCGACCGTGCTCGCCAGGCTATTGCCGCTCGGAACCATCAAGACACTGCACTGCTTGGCATGCCCATTGCGATCAAAGATCTGCTGCCTGTCGCTGGCGTTCGCACCACTTGGGGATCAATGCTCCATGAACACCACATACCCGAAAAATCCGATCTTCTGGTAGAACGCCTTGAATCTTCGGGGGCTGTGGTCTACGCCAAGTCAAACACCCCCGAATTCGGTGCCGGTGCCAATACGTTTAACGACGTATTCGGCGTCACCCGAAACCCGTGGAACACAGCGCTGTCGTGTGCTGGCTCGTCCGGAGGATCGGCAGTCGCGCTCGCGACGGGCATGGCATGGATTGCCAGTGGTTCAGATCTGGGCGGGTCGCTGCGAAACCCTGCCAGCTTTTGTGGCGTCGTGGGATTTAGACCCAGCATTGGCCGGATCCCAACCAACCCGGGCGACATGGCGTTTTATCGGCTCAGCGTAGAAGGACCCATGGCCCGGACCGTCGGCGACGTTGCCATGCTGCTCGATGTGATGGCTGGACGTGATCCACGAGACCCGCTGTCAGTCACCCGACCCGAACAGAGCTTTGAGGCCATGGCTGAAGCCCGAACTGCGCCTAAACGGGTCGCCTTTTCGCCTGATCTAGGCGTCACACCGGTGGACCCAGAGATCGCCAATATTTGCCGCCGTGCTGCCCAGCGATTCGAGGACATGGGGGCGATTGTCGAAGAAAACCAGCCCGACTTTTCCGGCCTGCAGCACGTATTCCAAACATTTCGTGCGCTCGGGATGGCTGTCCGCCATGGCGCCCAGCTGGATCAACAGCGTTCCGTGCTCAAACCTGAAATCGTGTGGAATGTAGAGAAGGGTCTTTCCCTCACCGCTGAGGATATCACCCGGGCCATGACTACCAGGGCCGCGATCTACGCCAGGGCGCAAACTTTCTTCCAGGACTACGATTTTCTGATTTCACCGGCCACCATTGTCCCACCATATCCAGTTGAACAACGCTTCGTCGAACGCCTGGGTGAACATGAGTTTTCGAATTACATTGAGTGGTGCTCAATCGCCTATGCCATCACAGTCATCGGTGCACCAGCTGTGTCAGTCCCCTGCGGATTTACCTCAACTGGCTTACCGGTCGGTCTGCAGATCGCCGCAGCACCGCTTAATGAGGGACCGTTGCTGTCGGCGGCACTACTTTTCGAAGAGTCAGCTGATCTAACTTCCGGCTTACCGATCGATCCTGTCGTGACTCATCAAACCTGATCGGCTTCAGGAATCTGCTTCCCTGGTTAGCCATCGGTCAGCTCGATAACCCCCTTCTAGGCCACCAGCCGACAGAACTACCTGCCAAAGCTGATTATCCCGAGCCCTGAAGCTACCCGCACAGGTCAGCAGGTAATAGTCGAACATCCGCCTGAACCGCTCACTGTAGCGGTTTTTGAGTTCCGGCCACGCATCATTGAAATTTCGGTACCAGGCCATCAGCGTAGGATCGTAATCTGCTCCAAAGTTGTGCCAGTCTTCAATTGTAAACAGACCGTCACAGTTGTTAACAATTCCCCGCGGCAAGGGCAGCACCCCGTTTGGGAAAATATACTTTCCCATCCAACGGTCAGACGTATAGTGACTCTCGCCGGACCCGATCGTATGCAGTAGGAAAATCCCACCGTCCGCCAACAGTGTGCGTAACACCTTGAAATAGGTTCGATAGTTCTTTTGCCCCACATGCTCGAACATACCAACCGACACTATCCGATCATAGCAACCGCTCAATAACCGGTAGTCAGTCAGCTCAATGGTCACCGGTAGATCCCGACAACGTGTCTGTGCCAGCTCCGCCTGCTCCTTGGATACGGTGATACCCGTGACTTCGACACCGTAACGTTCAGCCATCCAACGTGATAAACCACCCCATCCACAACCAACATCAAGCACCTGCATACCCGGTTCCAGCTGGAGCTTGCGACAGATCATCTCCATTTTGTGTTCCTGGGCTTCATTTAGATGCTGCGCAGTCGCCCAGTAGCCGCAACTGTAGTTCATGTGGGTATCAAGCATGGCCTCGAAAATATCGTTGCCGATATCGTAGTGTTTTTCCCCCACGATAAACGCTCGTCGCGCACTCTGCAGGTTGAACACCCTACAAAATAAGGAAAAAAGAATAAACCGCCAGTTGTTACGAATTGAACGATTAAGTCCTGATCGCAGGATGCGACTCGCCAATTCGTCCAGTTGTTCACAATCCCACCATCCGTCCATGTAGGCCTCACCCAGACCCAGAGTACCGTCCCGCAGAACCCTCCGGAACAAGCGCTCGTCCTTGACTTTGATGTCCCAGCTATTGGACCCATTGAGCGTAACATCGACCGGCGCCAAAAGCTGTTCAAAATACCGGAAGCCTTTTGGGTCGGCTTTATGGAGCAATTGATTTGGCATAAATTAAGATTAGACGATTCGTTCGGTACCGCCATCCACCGGGACTTGAGCTCCAGTGGTCCGGCTGAAATCTGGACCGGCCATCGCGCAGACCATCGCTGCAACATCCTTTGATCTCACTTCCTGTGCCAGAAGATTGCTGGTTTTGTATTCACCCACTGTGAGCCCATAATGGGCTGCCCGACCTGCCAGCACTTCCTCTGTCCAGATCGCCGTATCAAACACTGCGTTCGGGTGAACTGTATTGACCCGGACGCCATGCGGCGCAAGTTCCAGCGCTGCAATCCTAGCCAGTTGAGTCAAACCAGCTTTAGCCGCCGAGTAGGCGGCCGCCCCAGGCCCTGGTGCCGGAACATTTTTTGAGCCTACGATCACCACCGCCGAGTCTATTCCGTATTTGAGGTAATCAACACTGGCCCGCAGAACCCGCATTGCAGCGGTCAGATTGACCTCCAGACTGCGATCCCAGTCCGCATCGTCCAGGTTGTCAATCGTTGCCCCGGCGGTAAAGATACCCGCGTTGCTGACAACAATGTCCAGGCCACCAAACTGTCGAACTGTTGTGTCTATAGCATTTTTTATTGCCAATCCGTCTGTGACATCACACCTCAAACCTAGGATGTTAGTTCCCGAAAACATATCAGCAACGTCTGTATCAATATCGAGTGCTGCAACCATAGCACCACCTTCAGCCAAAGACTCGACACAAGCCCGGCCTATCCCACTGGCAGCACCGGTCACCATGGCTATCTTGCCCTGGAAGGGCAATGAGGTGCCTAATTTCTTCAACTTCGCCTGTTCTAGTTCCCAATATTCAACAGCGAATATGTCTTCAGCAGGTAATGCCCGCCAGCCCCCCAGATGTTCACCATCGGCTATTGCGGAGCAGGTGTGTTCAACAATATCACCGACAACATACAAATCCTTGAGCGAACGACCAAAAGCGACGGTACCCTGTCCCGGCCACACCGCCCATCGCGGCGCACTGTCTAATCTTGTGTGGTGATCACTACTGTGACGCACAAAATAGTCTTCATAGTCCTGGGTGTAACGAACCAACGATTCTGTAAAGTCTCCCTCTACAATCAGCGGCAACCGCTTCGTCCGGATCACATGGTCAGGTGTCAGCGGACCACGCGTTGCGATATCGGCCACATTTGACCGTGCGGCAAAGTCCTGAGACGCATCTGACTGATTGATTCTTGCCAACATTGGAAAACCAGCACTGTGGCTGACCGCACTCCTTAAACGAGCAAGGTCCAACGCACACAAGTCGGTGGAGCCTACCGCCGGCGTTGTCCGCGGGCCAATCTCCAATTCAGCTTCGCTCACTAGCTGGATCATAGCGTCATAGCTACTTTTGGCATCGTCAGAAAACGTAAACAGGCCATGGTTCATAAGGACCATCCCTTCGAGTTCTGCCCAGTCGGTCTCAAGTGTCATCTCAGCAACTTTCTTGGCCAGGTCGAAGCCAGGCATCACGTAAGGCACGATCAGTACACGATTTCCATAAAGTGAGCGGATACGCTCTTCCCCCTGCGCTGTATTGGTTAGGGTCACCACGGCATCGGCGTGGCTGTGATCAACGAAGCGATACGGAATAATGGCATGCAATATGGCCTCAACTGAGGGATTTGGGGCCGATGGGTTCAGCAACGCACCTCTTTGCGCCCGAACCATATCGCTGTCAGTCAGGGACGGTAGCCTTGCGAGGCGGCATAAGACGTCGAGTCGAACTGGTGAAAATCCTTCTGCTTCAATGGTTTCTAAATCCCAGCCGCTCCCTTTGACGTACAAGACTTCGTGACGGTCACTGAATAGATCGGTATAACTCGCTTTGACCGAGGTGTTACCTCCGCCGTGTAACACGAGGCCCGGGGCCTGCCCAATCAGTCGAGAAGAGTAGACCCGCAATGCCAAAAGGTCTTCACTGCAGGCTTCAGCGTCTGAGTCGTTCCATAAATTTTTCACAGTTTAAGCTCACAATGAAAACCGGTCATGGTCGGTAGCGGCACCTTTCTTGGGTGTAAAGACTAACCGTTATTTACTGAACCTCCAACTGCCAGTCAGCGCTAGAATATGTGCGACCCCAATTTGGGGCAACCGACATCCCAACCAGGAGCAATCATCCATGAGTGTCCGGAGAATTGAAACCAACGAACGAATGAGTCAGACGGTGGTACACGACAACACAGTTTACACCGCCGGCCAGGTTGCACGATCTGCAGCAGGTGCTTCGGTCACTGACCAGACCCACGCAATCCTGGGCCAGCTCGATGCACTGTTAACTGAAGCAGGGACAGACAAGTCAAAACTGATTTCAGCCACCATCTGGATCAGCGACATGTCGACCTTCAACGAGATGAATGCCGTCTGGGATGCTTGGGTCAGTCCCGGCAATACACCGGCACGTGCCTGTGTTGAAGCCAAACTGGCGTCACCAGATTTTACGGTTGAAATAGCAGTGATAGCAGCCCTGGACTGAATTACCTGTCAGAGCAGGAATAGCGACCGAGCAGTCTATCTTGAACAATCGTGCCAATATCCTTTCGATGCCCTGCGTGCTTGATGAAGGCATCGCCAGTCGAGCACGTATAGGGCTTGTTGTTCTGGCCTCTGACCATACAGTGGAATATGAATTCCGTCAGGTCGTCACCATGCCCGGTGTCGCTGTCTACCAGACACGCATCCCCAACTCTCCCAAGATTACGACAGACTCTCTGCGTGCTATGGAAACTGATATCGCTGACCAGGCGGCAGTCATTCTCCCCGGTATTGAGCTTGATGTACTGGCCTATGGCTGTACATCCGCATCGATAGTGCTCGGCGAAGACCGCGTCTTTGAACTTATCAAGGAAGGACGGCCAGAGGCACGACCGACAACCCCAGTTACCGCGGCCTTCGCTGCTTTCCGTGCTTTTCAAAGCCGCCGTATCGGCGTAGTTACCCCGTACGGTGAGGATATCAACCGAACTGTCCGACAATACTTTATTGATAACGGTCTTCAAGTTCCGGTTTTCGGGTCGTTCAACCAGACCGATGACAATCAAGCAGCTCGCATCAGTACTGACAGCATTCGAGATGCCATCATGAGCGTCGGCAGCCACAGCGAGGTCGAGACTGTTTTTCTCTCTTGTACGAGTCTTAGACTCACTGACAGGGTAGACGATATCGAGTCTCAACTCGGCAAGCCGGTGACCTCGTCTAACCATGCGTTGATCTGGCACGCCTTGAGACTCGCGGGAGTGAGTGAACCGATCGACGGATATGGCTCGCTGTATCGGCTGCCCACACACTAAGACCGACTTAGGATCAGTCCACAGATGGGTCAGTGCATTGTCTTTATAGAACATGAATCCGAACCTCGGGATGACAGGGCATCTAGATATCTTGCCGACCAGGGGTTTGCAATCGCCTGGTTCCAGCCGTTCAAAGGGGAGCTTTTGCCCGATATAGATCCAGAAGTTGCTGGCGTGGTTGTTACGGGTGGCGGTGCCCAAATTGATCAGATCGAACAATCACCTTATCTATACGCCGAGGCCCAATGGATAGAACAGTGTCTCAAAGCTGATGTGCCGGTGCTTGGGCTGTGTCTGGGTGGTCAACTCCTGGCCCATGTCCTGGGTGCGCGGGTCGGACCGCGCGAGGACGGCCTGCAGGAATTCGGGTACTACACCGTTCAGCCTTGTGACCTGGAACAGCCATTCGTACCGCAGGACTTTAACGTCTTAGAGAGCCATAGCCGGGGGTTCGAAGTCCCCGATGGGGCAACGCTACTTGCCCGTGGAGAACTTTTTCCAAACCAGGCGTTCTGTTACGGTGACAATGCCTATGGACTGCAGTTCCATCCCGAGGTGACTTCGGCCATACTTCTTAAGCGCTGGCATGAAGCAGATTGGGCTCCCTGGGATCAACCTGGCACTCAGAGTAAGACGGAACAACAAAAGCTGGCTCCGCAATACGATCCGTCGATTGGCAGTTGGTTTACCACTGTTCTAGATCGACTATTCCCAAAAGCACTAGTAAACCCTTAAGGTTGTTCGATGACGCAAATAAGGTTTCTCGCTAAAACACTTGGGGCTGAAATAGCCAAACACTACTCTAATCCCAAAGCTATCCCGAGACAGTCCCGACCTGCAATTGTGGACTCAGCACTGGACATCCGAACCTGCTCCAGGGCCAGAGAATCGATCACATCATGGCCGACCTACGCACCCACACCATTACACAACCTCCCTGCCTTTGCAGATGAGATTGGTATCGCACAATTATTCTACAAAGATGAAGCAACACGGCTTGGACTGGGCAGTTTTAAGGCCTTGGGTGGTGCTTATGCGGTACTACATTCTGTAGCCCAGGAAATTTCTGTGCAGGGTAGTACAGCGACTGATATTGAAGCTTTGATGACGGGTCAACTGAGTGAAGCCGCTGGCGAGATCACTGTCGTCACCGCAACCGACGGCAACCACGGACGATCGGTTGCCTGGGGAGCTAGAAACGTTGGCTGCAGGTGCGTAATTTATATGCATGCCGAAGTGAGCCCTGGTCGACAGAGCGCCGTTGAAACGCTCGGGGCCGAGGTTATACGCGTAGCGGGGGACTATGGTGAATCTGTACGCCAAGCAGCACAAGATGCTGCAGCAAATAATTGGCTGCTGGTCTCTGACACTGCCTGGCCTGGCTATACTGATATCCCAAGGGCAGTCATGGCCGGGTATACCGTGATGAGTACTGAAGCAATGAACCAGCTGCCACCGGCGATCACGCCGACCCATGTATTCGTTCAAGGCGGGTGCGGTGGATTGGCCGGGGCTGTCTGCGCCGACCTGTGGCACCGATACGACGCTCAGCGACCACGATTTATAGTGGTCGAGCCTGTACCGGCAGACTGCCTGTTTCAGAGCGCCGTAGCTGGACAGCTGGTGAACATTTCAGTTACTCGGGAAAGCGTCATGGCTGGTCTCTCCTGTGGGGAAGTGTCGCTACTGGGCTGGGATATACTCGAATCGGGCGCTGACCATTTTCTGACGATCGAAGACGATGCCGTAGGCCCACTGATGAAAAAACTTGCGCAAGGTACGGGTGATGACCCAAGAATTGTGGCCGGCGAAGCTGCTGTTGCAGGACTTGCTGGCTGCATCGCAACCTATGCCGATACAGACTTGCGGCAGACCCTAGATCTCAATGAACAGAGCACCGTACTGGTATTTGGGACAGAAGGTGCGACCGATCCCACCGTTTACCGGCAGTTGGTGGGCTCAGCTGCCGACGACCTTCTTTAGCGGTGAAGACCATGTCGAATCACCCCATGCCAACCCGCGGGTTTCCAACCAGTGAATTTGAAACCCGCACAAGCCGTGCTCAACAGGCAATGCGCGATGTTCAACTGGACGCACTGCTTGTAACCACCGAACCCGAGATCCGTTATTTCACGGGTTTTCAAACACAGTTTTTCGAAAGTCCTACCCGACCTTGGTTTCTGATTGTACCTGCCGACGGAAAGCCGATTGCAGTAATCCCAACGATCGGGGAAGCTGGCATGGCTGCTACCTGGATAGATGAAATCAAGACGTGGCCATCGCCCACACCCGAAGACGACGGCATCTCGCTGCTGGCTGCATCCGTAAATGCCCTACCGAACCGTTTCGGCCGACTTGGTCTCCCGCTCGGCCAGGAAAGTGTGCTCCGAATGCCAGCTCGCGACGCCCGGATTCTAGGAGACAACGTATCACTCGAATTGGTCGATTGTGCGCAGTTGATGCTCGGACTGCGCTTCGTCAAGTCAGCCCTTGAAATTGAAAAAATTCGATTTGCCTGTGAGATCACTTCGGCCGAATTTGAAGCACTGGCGACAATTTCCACACTCGGCGAGTCAGAGCGCGAGATCAGCCGACGGATGCGGATGAACCTGCTGGAACGAGGCGCCGACAGCACACCGTACCTGATCGCCGGCTCCGGTCAGGGCGGATACGACAACATTATCATGGGCCCTACGGATCGTATTCTCGAAGACGGAGACGTTCTGATCATCGACACGGGCACCACCTTTGATGGCTACTTTTGCGATTTCGACCGAAATTATGCTTTTGGCCATATTGCTGACGATACCCGCCGCGCCCATGAAGCAGTTTACCGTGCGACGGATGTCGGTTTTGCCGCGGCAAGACCCGGCGCTACGATGGCACAGGTCTGGGCTGCTATGTGGGCGGTCCTGGAGGCAGGAGGGGCTCTGGGTAACAACGTTGGACGCATGGGACATGGCCTTGGCATGCAACTGACCGAATGGCCATCGGTTAAACAAACTGACCACACTGAGCTAAAACCGGGCGCAGTGATTACACTGGAACCGGGGATGGCGTTTGCGCCCGGTCGTCAGCTCGTTCATGAAGAAAATATCGTGATTACAGCTGACGGCGCTGATTGGCTTACCTATCGTGCTCCCGCTGACATGCCAGTCATCACCTGATTTAATCCTAACGACACCGAGCGGAGATCAACTTTGTCCAGCGTGCTCATTACCGGTGCGAGTCGAGGCCTTGGCCGTGAATTTGCCCGCCAGTACGCATCCGCTGGCTGGACAGTACACGCCGGGGTCCGCAATCTGCACCAACGTTCTACTATCAAACAGCTCCAACACAAACAGATTACCTGTCACGAACTCGATGTTACCAAGCATGATCAAATTCTTTCCGTTGCCGCTGAGCTTGCAGAGGAGCCGATAGACCTGCTTATCAATAACGCAGGTTTCTGGCTTGGAAAAGACGAACACTACGACCGCTGTGATGGGACACAGTGGATGGAAGAATTCCAAGTCCACCTGTTTGGTACGATGGCTATGTGTGAGGCTTTTGTGGATCAGGTCACAGCAGGAGATCGCAAACTTATTGTTAATATCTCTAGTGGCAACGGTAGTCTTACCCTTGAAACCGGTATTGGTGACTATCCATACAACACCAGTAAGGCGGCATTAAATCTGATCAGTAAAGGATTAGCCGCGGACCTTAAACAACGAGGTATCACCGTTGTTTGTTTCACCCCGGGCTTTGTTGCCACAGACATGTCAGGGCCCGATGCGGATCTCTCCCCACACGAAAGCGTGAACGCGATGTGCGCCATCATCGATACGCTCGGTCCTGAACAGACGGGTACTTTTTTGCGCTACAACGGTGAAACGGTGCCCTGGTAGGCCATGGCAAACAAACGACCCTCTGTCGTCGTTACCGGCGCCAACCGTGGCATCGGGCTAGAACTTGTATCGCAGTATCTGGCCGATGACTGGCAGGTGTACGGCTGCTGCCGCCGACCCGAATTAGCAACCCAACTCGCGGGTCTGGCGTCAAACTCAGCGCTGAGCATTCATCAACTTGACGTCGGCAATCCAGGTTCGGTCAAGAAACTAGCGCTTGCACTGTCAGAACAGTCGATCGACCTCTTGATCAATAATGCCGGTATTTACGGCGGCGAGCGACAATCCTTCGGTGACATTGACTATGCACAATGGACACGGGTGCTTGAGGTCAACACCTTGGGCCCCTACCGGGTCAGCACTGCACTGGCAAACCCAGTCGGAAACAGTGAACAGCGTCTGATCGTCAACGTCTCGAGTGCCATGGGCAGCATCGAGCGATATACGACTGGTGGGCACTACATCTACCGCAGCAGTAAAGCCGCGCTAAATATGGTAACCGTCAACCTGGCCCATGATCTCCGCTCTCGTGGCATTACTGTACTGTCGGTGCACCCAGGCTGGGTACGCACAGACATGGGTGGCTCAAGCGCCGATATTTCACCGCGGACGAGTGCAGCTGGACTGCGTCAACTAATCAGCAACGCGACTATCAAAGACAGCGGCCGCTTCTTTTCCTGGGATGGCTCTGCCTTGCCTTGGTGAGCCATTCGCTTGGATCACTCGAGCGCGGAGTTCAAAAACACTCTCATTCTGGTCAACCCACGTGCTGGAAGAGGTCGTGGGTCCCAGGCCTGGGCAAGATTGCTTCGGGCACACCCCGCGTTGGCTCAGACACAACGGATTGACTGTCAGGACCCGATCAAAGCCAAACAGAAAATTACCGATGCTTTGTTCAACAATATCCAACGACTGATTGTAATTGGCGGGGACGGCAGCCTGCACTTGGCTGCCAACCAGATACTGAAACATCAACAGGTGGAACAGGTCGCGCTGGGGTTGATTCCGGCGGGTACTGGGTCAGACTACGCCAGGATTCTGCGGTTGCCAGGAGATCCAATCAGAGCTTTTCAACAAATCTGCAGCGCCGAACCCAGAAAAGTCGATGTACTTCGCATCACAAAGAACGGAGATGAGGTGCGCTTCGCTATCAATACTTTTTCTACAGGCGTATCTGGTTGGGTCAGTCGCCACCTGGCGGGCCCAGAGACCAAGAAGCCTGGTGCTTATCTGAGGACGACCCTAAAGGCATTCATCGATTTTGAAGCTGTCAACTGCCGCGTAGTTGTTGACAACACACTCTGGTTTGAGGGTCCGCTGTATCTATTGGCCATCACAAAGGGGAGTCACTTTGGTCAGGGCATGCAGATCTCGCCCCGGGCCAGACTAGACAACGGTCTATGCGAAGTCGTTGTTGTGGAACCCATGTCGCGTTGGCTGCTCCCGCTGAGATTGTGCCGGCTCTACCTGGGAAATCATCTTTCGGCTAGCTACGTGCACTACTGCCGCGGACAAACCGTTAGCATCGAGCCCATCTCCGACAATCACGGATTCGAGATTGACGGGGAATCAGCCGAATCTGCACTGTTCACGGTAGAGACACTACCCAGAGCTCTGACAATACTCGCGTAAACAGCGTGATTGTATCTGAGTAACGACCCGTCAGAAGTCTGTCGGCTTGTCGCACAAAAGCGCTAGGCACTGGATCATCACGGTTGCTGCGAGGAACGCGGTCATACCTCCAACATCGTGCGGCGGACTAACGGTGTTGACATCGACTGCAACCAGTTTCAACCCTTGAAGCCCAGCGAGCAACTGCAGTCCTTCCCGAGCAGTCGCACCGCCGAAGGTTGGTGTACACACACCGGGCGCACAAGATGGATCGAAAAAATCCATGTCAAAACAAAGATATACCGGCTTATTACCCAGAATCTGGTGGACATCACCCAGAACCGATGCATACCCACGTTGGTAGAGCGTTGCCCCATCAATCAACTGATAGCCCTTCTTGCGAGTATGCTCAAAAACGCCCGGGGCAGTCACAGTACCACGAGCGCCTATATGAAAAGACCGCTGGGTATCGACCAGTCCTTCCTCGGCGGCCCGAGTGAAAGTCGTGGCCGTGTTATACCGCTGATGCTCATATTCACCGTCGCCGGGATAAGTGTCGGTATGGGCATCGATATGAAGCACAACCAGGTCAGAATACCGCTGGTGCAGCGCCCGAAGCTGGGGCAATGTGACCAAACCATCGCCCCCCATGGTCACAGGCACTGCACCTGCAGACACTATTTTGGCGACCGCCTGTTCGATATTGTCCAGGGATGGGGTGATCACACCGGGCGTGCAACTCACATCGCCGCAGTCGACTACGTTGAGTTGCGTCAGTGGATCAAAATCCCACGCTGGCGGCTGGTAAGGCCGTACCAGCGTGGATTGTTCCCGAATAGCCGCTGGGCCAAGTCTTGCGCCAATACGGGTTGGATGGGTACCACAGTCAAATGGCACTCCCAACACTGCTGCCCGACTCTCTGAAGCATTGTTGGAAAACGGGACACCCATAAAGCTAGATCGAATTTCCATGCGGTTATTCTGTTGATGTTTGGTTAGTGCCCTATTGATCCTATCGGACCTCGGACTCACATTTTGAAGGACAAGGGTGCTATTGTAGGCAACTCACCTACTTCGCGCCTCAGCACGAATTATTGACCTGGAGATTCGCCATGGCCCGCGTTTTACGCACACCCGAAGAACGATTTGAGAACCTTCCGGCCTATGAATTCGAACCTCACTATGTCGAAGATCTGGTCGGATACGAAGGTCTTCGCTGTCATTATATTGACCTTGGTCCCAAAGATGCCGAACAGACCTATTTGTGTCTCCACGGTCAGCCCACCTGGCTCTACCTTTACCGTCACATGATCCCAACCTTTCTTGAAAGCGGCGCCCGAGTAGTCGCACCCGATTTCTTCGGTTTTGGACGGTCGGATAAACCTGCTGATCAGAGTGTTTACACCTTTAATTTTCACCGGAATATGCTGCTGGCTTTCCTGACACATCTCGACCTGACACAACTGACTCTGGTCTGCCAGGACTGGGGCGGCATACTCGGGCTGACTTTGCCGATGGAAGCGCCCCATCGATTTTCTCGCCTGCTGGTCATGAACACGGCTCTGGGAACAGGGGACGTACCACTGGGTGATGGATTTCTGGCTTGGCGCCAGTGGTGCCGAGACAACCCTGATCTATCTGCCGGAAAACTACTCTCGCGAGCCTGTCCACATCTGGAAGCCGATGAGGCCGCAGCCTACGATGCGCCGTTTCCGGATAGCGAATACAAAGCTGGGGCCCGTGCTTTCCCCGAGCTGGTACCGGAACAGCCTGACGACGAAGGTGCGGCGCTCTCCCGACAGGCAAGAGCCTGGTTAAAGGATGAGTGGATGGGCCAAACATTCATGGCAATCGGCATGCGTGACCCTGTACTTACACCCCGGACCATGCACTATTTACGCAAGAATATCCGTAACTGCCCGGAACCCTTTGAAGTCGCTGAGGGTGGCCACTTTTTGCAGGAATGGGGTACCGATGTTGCAACCCAAGCGATTGCCACCTGGTCAGATGAATCCTAAGCTGAAATCCGACTCAACCCAAGCAACATGACTGGACAGAATGTCCTTCTTATCGTTTCTGATGAGCATGCCCGTGAGGCCCTAGGCTGCTACGGCGCAGACCACGTTCATACCCCCAATATTGACGGTCTTGCCCAGCGTGGAACCGTGTTTCGCCACGCCTACACACCGTCGCCTATCTGCGTATCGGCTAGAGCCTGCATTGCAACCGGTACCTATGTTCACCAGAACCGCTGCTGGTCTAATGCGCAGCCTTATCACGGGCAAATTACCGGATGGGGCCACCGTCTGATTGAAGCCGGACACCGAGTGGTGTCCGTTGGAAAACTTCACTATAGAAGTACACAAGACGCCAACGGTTTTGATACTGAGATCATGCCACTGCATGTAAAGGATGGTATTGGCTGGGCACGGGGTCTGCTGGGGCGTGACGGATCAAGTTGGAGTGGCACGGCCCATTTTGCTGAGGAAATCGGCCCCGGATTGTGTGACTACAATCTATACGATATGAAGGTCTCCGAAGCCGCATGTCAGTGGCTTCGACGCGAAGCACCCAAGGCGTCACAAAAACCTTGGGTGTTGTGTGCGTCCTTTGTCAGTCCGCACTACCCGCTGGTCGTGCCTCAACACTATTTCGATCTCTATCCACTGTCGGAAATCGAACCACCCCGCCTGAATTCGTCATCAGAACTCAGCAACCACCCTGTCCTCAAGGCGATGCGCGATTACCTCAACTATGATGATTTTTTTGATACCGAATCTCGCCAGGTCGCTAAAGCAAGCTACCTCGGACTCTGTTCGTTCCTCGACAGCCATGTAGGGGCACTCATCGAAGCTTTGCACGACAGTGGTCAGTATGACGACACGCTGATCATTTACACCAGTGACCACGGTGAAATGGCCGGTAACCACGGCATGTGGACCAAATGTGTAATGTACGAAGAATCAGCTGGCATACCGCTTATTCTGTCTGGGCCCGGTGTGTCTAAAGGTGAGGTGATCTCAACTCAAGCCTCGCTGGTGGACATTCATCCAACCATTCTCCAAGCCACAGGCCTTGGACTGTCGTCTAACGACCTTGATCTTCCAGGATATTCACTGCTTGACCTTGTGGCTGGTGAGTCGCCAGACCGACTTGTGCTGTCAGAGTATCACGACGGGGGCTCGATTACGGGCATGTTCATGATTCGCAAAAACCAATACAAGTATGTCTACTACCCAGGCTACCAACCTCAGTTGTATGACCTTGAAAAAGATCCGTACGAAAGCACTGATCTTGGTACAGATATTGCCTATCGGCAGGAAGTCCAGGCATGTCACCAAGCTTTGTGCACATTGGTTGACGCCGAACACGTGAACGAACTCGCGTTCTCTGACCAAACCGCCAGAATCAGCGAACTCGGTGGCCGAAAAGCGATCGAGTCAATGGAGAATTTCGACCAGAGTCCTGTACCGATTTAATCTTTAACGTACATCAATTCGGTTTGAGCTTGAGTCAAAGGGCCGCTCGGCTACTGACTTCATCCAGCGGATAAATCGGCCGGCGTACGTTGCTAAATTTGATCTCTGAATAATCCGAAGTACACACGCCGAGCCCGGCACATTCCACGACCTCGCGAGCCAGATCACGAAAACCGACACGGTAATGAATACGGCTTTTCAGCATCAGGAACCGTCGCTCGGTGGGTTCGATTCCGACCGCGCGAAAACATCCAGGATCAACTGGCTCAAAATGTCGGGAAACAACCATGATATCCACCGTGCCCACTGTCAACACAGCTGTAACACCCATATCGGTGATCAGGCCTCTGCCCATCGCTATTGTGGTCGGAAAGCGCCCTTCACTGATCAGCTTGACTCGACCGGTCAAGTTAAGGGGATGACTCTGGCGCTGCAGAGCTGGCATTTTGAGCTTTCCCCCCAGTAACAGACTAACCTCGTTTCCCACACCGGCATCCTGCATCACCTTCACAGCATCAGGATCGTAAATTCCACAGAAAGCTACATCATCCAGTCCCTGGGCAATCACCTCAGCCAGCACATTGGTGGTATCCATTGTGCCCCCCGACGCAGTATTGTCATAGTGATCAAGTATCAGTACTGGCCCTTCATCGCTTTGGCTTTCACCCAGCAAACGAGCCTTGGCCACGGACTGTTCAAGTGGTTCAAGCTGGTAAACAAAATGTTTGCGTTGCGCCCATGCCTCATCCAGTAACTCATCGCGTAGTTGGTGTGCGAGTTCAGGATCATTGTCCGTTGCGACGACCACCGAAAATCCCGCCTGAGTGATATCGGCATGCGGGAATCCTGTAAACACACTGACTGCCAAAGCCCCGTCACGCTCCATTTCCTGAGCTCGCGCCTGCAGTGCTTGGTTGGGCTGGTCATCCGTACCCTGTCTCATAATGTGCGGAAGCATTGGATTATTGCCCCATGCCATGGTGGGTTTGACGCCATTAACGATGTGCTCAAGCAGAATTTTCCCCGCTAACTCGGCAGTTTCATACATATCGATATGGGGATAGGTGTGATAGCCCGCGACGATGGTTGATAGCCCGACGATGTCATCATAGAGGTTGGCATGCATGTCCAGTGCTACCGCAATTGGCACATCCGGATTCACGTCTCTTATACGACGTAACAGTTCACCCTCACCATCCTCATGCGAGCAGGTCACCATGGCACCGTGAAGATCCAGGAAAAGCGCATCGCATCCTTGTGCTACTGCGGATACGATTTTTTCCGTGATGTAATCGTAAGCCTCATCTTCAACCGACCCCGATGGTGGCGCGCCAGCAACAACCGGTATAGTAATTTGAGCATCTGCAGCTTCAGCAACCATTAGGTATCCACCCATGCAACTGGCCGTACTCCGATACATCTCCCGTGCCGCGTCGCCGGCGATAGGCGTACCGTTGCCGCCAGGTGAAAACCGAGCCAAATCACTAATCACTGGCGAATAGGTGTTGGTTTCATGACTCATCTGCGCGATGATGATATGCATTCCTGGCCCCCCTCAGAGCAATAATGATCACAACAGTATAAGCGGAATCACACAATCAACTGGGTTAGCAACCGAATCCGGTATAGCCAAAATCCAGGTACTCAAAAGAATTCCCTAGCGCGGTCAAGAGTTTGATCATCTCTCTTTTGTGGTGCCACAATGTTGCGTCAGCACGGTCTGTTCGGTTACAACTCCACTATTCACAATGAACCCGCCACAACATGCCAGAAGATCCAGACAATCTAGTTGAGCGACAGTTACAGGACTGGTTGAAAACCTTCGATGCTGAGACAGTCAGCGTTGCCGGCATCTTGTGTGACCAGCACGCCGAAGACCCTGAGTCTATAGCCTTGCTCTACGAAGACGCGCTGGGTAACCGTGCCCGTTATACATTTGCACAACTGCGTGACCTGTCGTCCCGGTCGGCTGGCGCTCTCAAAGCGCTGGGGGTAACCAAGGGGGATCGCGTCGCGACACTACTGCCCAAATCACCCGAACTACTGGTCACCACATTGGGCCTGTGGCGTCTCGGTGCAGTGCATGTCCCCTTGTTCACGGCGTTTGGTCCAAAAGCCATTACGTCGCGGGTCGAAAACAGTCAAGCGTGTGTATTGGTGACTGATGCCGCCAATCGACATAAGGTCTCATTTGGAAACGCTGGGCCCGGTTGCCCTCAAGTCGTCACCATCACTGATGAAAACGGCGACATACATGATGGCGATGTCGCGTACTTGGACGCACTGGCTCAGGCCGATCCAGTAATGGACCCGGTTTTAACCTGTGGCGACGATCTATTCATTCTGATTTATACATCCGGCACCACCGGCAGCCCCAAAGGGGTAGAGATTCCCGTTAAAGCACTGGCCTCATTTGTCGCCTACATGCGGTTCGGCCTGGATGTACGGGATGACGATGTGTATTGGAACATGGCTGATCCCGGTTGGGCCTACGGTCTGTTTTACGCCCTCGTTGGGCCCCTGCTATTGGGCAACACCACGATATTCTTCAATGCGCCCTTTGACGTCAGCGCAACCTATCGAATACTTGAAACTTATGGTGTAACCAATGTGACCACTGCACCCACTGTCTTTCGGATGATGCGGGCAGCGGGAGATCAGGTCATACCATCCGATACCTCTTCACTGAGGCTGGCCTCTTGTGCCGGAGAACCACTTAATCCCGATGTAGTCCGCTGGGGCCGTAACCAACTCGGTGTACCCATTCATGACCATTATGGACAGACCGAAGGCGGTATGATGGTCTGCAATCACCATTTTCCAGAGCTACATCGACCTATTTTCCCTGGCTCAATGGGGCACGCAATGCCAGGATTCAGAATTGTCATTCTAAATTCGGATGGCGACGAGTTAGAGGCTGGGGAGGAAGGCCAATTAGCAGTCGACACACAAGCCTCTCCATTGTTCTGGTACCGTGGCTACTTTAATGACCCCCAGCGTACTGCCGAACGCTTTACCGGTAATGGCCGATACTATCTGACAGGTGACTCAGCGAGTCGGGACACGGACAGCTATATCTCTTTCAGTGGCCGGGCCGATGACATTATTACCAGTGCCGGTTACCGGATCGGCCCGTTTGAACCTGAAAGTGCCCTACTCGCGCATGAGGCCGTGGCTGAAGCTGCTGTGGTCGGCATTGCCGATGAACTTCGGGGCGAAATCGTGAAGGCGTTTGTGGTTCTTAAAACAGGGTACGACCCTTCACCTGAACTGGCCGAAACCTTGCGGTTATTCGTACAGTCGACACTGTCCGCACATGCGTACCCGAGACAGATCGAATTCATCAGCGAGTTGCCCAAGACACCCAGCGGCAAAGTCCAACGCTTTTTGCTTCGCACAAAATCCGATCACCAAACGGAACCACGTTGATAATCTTCCGGCACTGGCCGGGCTGACTGAAGAGATCTAGGGAAAGAACTGAATCCAAATACCTTAGAGTTCGCAGCCAACCCGCTTTAAGCTATCGTCAGCTGCGTACTGCTTCTAGTGCCGCAGCCGTCGCACTGGTTAAGAGCCTGACGTCGCTGCCGACAGTCACAAGATCAAATCCCATCGATATCATCTCTCTGGCATAAGCCGGCGAGAGACAGTGGATGCCTGCCCGTATGCCGGCCGTTTTAGCAGTCTCAAGAATCCGCTGTATCGCAGACACGACCGCCGGCTCGTCGGGGTCAAGCTTCGGGGTGTATCCCATCGACAAGCTGAGATCGCTTGGTCCGATATAGACTCCTGTCAGCCCCGACGTAGTCACAATCCCATCCAACTCATCAAGCGCCTGCTTGGTTTCGACCATGGCTAGCGTCACGATCTGCTCATTGGCGGTTTGGGCGTAATCTGGACCGTGTGCCATGATGGCCCGGGTCGGCCCAAAACTTCTTTCACCCGTTGGTGCGTAAAGCGCATAACGCACAAGTCTTGCCGCATCTTCAGCTGAATTAATCATCGGGCAAATCAACCCTACTGCACCTGCATCGAGCAGCTTACCGACGATCCCCGGCTCCAACCAGGGCACCCGCGCGAGGGGTGCCGATTTTCCAATCGATATGATCTGTAACAGATTAAGCGCGGACTGATAATCATTGAGTCCATGCTGAAGATCGACCGTCAGCGAGTCGAAGCCCGCCCTGGCATTGATCTCGGCGGTCACCGTGCTGGGAATAGAAAGCCAGCCATTGACGACAGGCCTGTTTTCAGCCCAGGTTTCTCGGATTCTATTTTTCAAATCACTCGCCCGCCATGATCCAGTCACCATCCAGAGCCAGCTTGCCAATTGGCACTGACCACCCGATTAACCTGACCACAGTCCTTCCCGGTTAAGATCTTCCATGGTTGCACGAATACTTTCGTGCAGCACTTCGACCATGGTGTCGATTTGGCGTTTTGTCAACACCAGCGGTGGCGACATCACATTGAGGTGAGCAATAGGCCGTACGATCACACCACGCTCCTGACAGTGATCTGCAATTCGTTTTCCGATATTGGCTTGTTCTGGTAACAATTCTTTGGTTTCTGGATTCGCGACGTTCTCAATACACATCATGAAGTGACTGCCCCGCACATCACCCACGATGGGATATTCCCGCAAGGTGTTGAGTTGTTCCTCAAAATAAGGCCCGACTTCGCGAACATAGCCACATATATCGTCGCGCTCCATGATCTCAATATTTTTTAGCCCAGCCGCGCAACTGACCGGATGACCGGAATAGGTAAACCCATGGGTAAACAGGGCACCATCAGCTTGTGGCACACTGATCACATCATAGATTTCTTTTGACAAAATCGTTGCAGACAGTGGTACGTAGCCAGAAGAAATACCCTTGGCACAGGTAATAATGTCGGGTACAAAATCAAAAACCGCTTCAGAGGCGAAGAACTGACCCAGTCGACCGAACCCAGTAACCACTTCGTCAGAGATATACAACACTTCGTAGCGGTTACAGACCTCACGTGTGCGCCGATGGTATCCCGGTGGCGGTACGATGACGCCGCCAGCACCCATAATAGGTTCAGCAATAAAACAGGCCACATTTTCAGGACCGAGTTCCAGAATCTTGTTTTCAAGATCTGCTACTTTCTCGGTGCAGAACGCTTCGACCGACATTCCGTCTGGCCTTCTATAGGGATTCGGTGCTGGAATGTGATGCACCAGATCAGGTGCGAGGTCAAACCCCTGATGATCGAATTCCACGCCTGTCATCGACATGGCGAGGTACGTGCTGCCGTGGTAGCCATCTATCCTGGAAATGATCTTTTTCTTGTTTTTCTTACCAAGACGGTTGAAGTAAAAATGAATTATGCGGATTGCGGTATCGTTCGACATCGAGCCGCCTGTACCAAAAAACACGTGATCAAGATGCCCCGGTGTTAGTTTGGCAATTTTCGCAGCCAATTCTGCAGCGGGCGGCGTCGTCAAGTGGCCAAATACCGAGTAATAGTGGATCTGCCTGGCCTGATCAGCGATTGCCTGCGCCATCTCTTCATTGGCGTAACCAATGTTGTTACACCACAAACCCCCGATACCATCGATATATCGCTTACCGTCCGAATCTGAAACGTAGGCACCTTCAGAATTGGCCATCACCATCGACCCTTCTTCCTTGAAGGTTGAAAAATCAGTCCAGGGATGAATATTGTGGTCGCGGTCCTTCTGCCACAAACTCTCGGTATCGTATTCAAACTGTGTTGCCATTAGATATTCTCCGAATAACGTTCTAGCTTTTTATCGTTGGGTTTTGTCGAACCCCTGCTCCTAAAGTTGTAAGTCACTTTAACCACGTTTACACCAATCTCGTCAATACAATTACACAGGCGATTGTGTGCTTTTATGAAAAGGCGATGCCATCGACGAGCGAATCAGTCAGCTTCGAAATAAAGCGCATACATCTATCTAACTGTTCTTCCGAGACATATTCATCGGCCCTGTGCGCCTGCTGAATACTCCCGGGGCCACAGACCACTGCAGGTATACCGAGCTCGCCGGTAAAAATACCCGCCTCGGAACCGAAGCTGATTTTCTGCGTACTGTCTGTATCGTCCAACAGCGACTGAACCAGACCCACCACCGCTGCATCTGTTTGGGTTGAGAGCCCCGGATAGCTGGTCAGGACTTCAATCTCGATACCCGTATCAGGGTCGACGGCCTGCATGGGTGGCTCCAGCACTGTCGCGATGTGACCACGGATGTCAGCGACGAGCCTATCGACGTCCTGCTCTGGGAGATGACGAATTTCAAACTCCAACACACATTTCTCAGGCACGATGTTTAGGGCTGTTCCACCATGTATCGTACCCACATGCAATGTGGTGTTCGGTACGGTGTAAGCGTCATCAAATGGCCCGTGTACTCGAATATTCTGCTGCAACTGCCGTATATAGGCGACCAACCCAGAAGCAGTGTCTACCGCATTAACGCCTTCTGTCGGATAAGCGGAATGACTGCTGCGGCCGCGCACCGTGACCCGGAAAGCCTGCTTTCCCTTGTGGGCGCGAACCACCTGCATTCCGGTCGGTTCACCAATCACAGCCATCATTGGCCGTACCGGCAGGGTCGTCATCAGTTCTATCAGACGCCGAACGCCCAGACAGCCGACCTCCTCATCGTAAGACAAAGCAATGTGGGCCGATGTCCTGAGTGAACGACGAGTCATCTCGGGCACCTGCGCCAGAACACAGGCAATAAACCCTTTCATGTCAGCGCTACCACGAGCATAAAAACACCCGTCGCGACTGACCAGTGAAAACGGATCCGTGTGCCAGTCCTGCCCATCGACAGGTACCACGTCGGTATGACCGGAGAGCATGACACCCGGTGAATCAGTTGTACCAATCGTTGCGTAGAGATTCGCCTTACTGCGCGTCTCGTCGAAAACCAGCTCACTGTCGACGCCATACCTGCGGAGGTACTGCTGAACATAGTCGATCAGCTCGAGATTCGAGTGGCGGCTGGTGGTGTCAAATGCCACCAGATCCGTCAACAACCTCCGCAGATCATCCGACACCATCAGATTTAACTCGCTCAAACGGTAATAAAGCCCGGTATTGGCGGGCAACATAAATCAAAGGATCACCCTGTACGTTAATCCTGACATTCTGGATCCTACCGATCAGAACGTGGTGGGTCCCGTACAACATTTCCCCTTCGATCAGGCAATCCAGGTTTACCAGGGCTTCTGTTAAAGCTGGGGCTCCGGTCGCCATACGGTCCCAGTCACCTGACACAAAAAGATCAACATTGGCATCCAGATAGTCACCCGCAAACGCTGCCGACACGTAGTCCTGATTATCGCGTAGAACGTTGACACACATTGTGCCGTTGGTCCGAACAATCTCACTGACCGGGGAGGCTTTATTCAGGCAGACCAAAACAGACGGAGGGTCATCCGAGACTGAACACATACTGCTCACGGTCATCCCGGCACAGCCGGACGCACCATCGGTGGTAACGACCGATACCGCAGAGGCCACACAGCTCATCGCCTCACGAAACAGTTCGCTACTGACCGTATCTACTGTCATCTTCGGTAAGCAGTTTGCTGATTGGTTCAATATCATTCATCGCCGGGCACCCCATAAGTGGGTGCTGCACCCGGATTGAGGGCTCGGGTCACGTAGGTCATCATCTCAGGTTCGTATCGCTCCCAGCACCGGCGCAGTTCTTCCACGGGTTGCTCGGCCCAGTCTATACGCAGATCGACCAGTGGCCAGGGCTGTTCGTGGGCAACCAGCAAGGCCGCCGAATGAGTTGGGCCCTTCTCACCACCAGCTGCAACACCGGCCTCCAGTGCCTGTAACAAACGTTCAGCAAGGTGTCGCCCTATTGATTTCTCAAAAGCAGCGCACATTGCCTGCGCGACCCCGACATCCGACAGCAGGTTACCAGCACCAACACAGTGCTGCCCTTCGCTCACGGCATGGGTACCCAACACCTCTTGTCCACTGAAGTGAGCAGTACGGCCCGATAGATCTACAACGGCTACCTGACGATATTCGGCGTATGGTCGCTGGTCCATGACTGAATTCAGTGCATCCGATGCACTCCGCCCGCTCGCCATCAGATCAAGCACCTCATTGCCGATTGTCGGGTCGGTAATATTCTGGGTGGACACAGCACCTGTACCTGCCCGCACCCAGGGACAGCGACTGCCGACACAGATGCTCGACGTTGTGATCGCGATTCCAGTCATTCCACTGTCATCGCAAACACCCGTGATTGAAAAAGTCATGGCTTGTCTCAGTAGTATTTCGATTATCGACAATCAGCTGGCGTTGCTGTCGGGTATTACCGCAGTCACCTCGATCTCCACCAACCACTCAGGCCGGGCCAATGCTGAGACGACCAGCCCAGTTGAACACGGGTGTACACCCTTAAACCACTTACCCATCTCCTGATAAACGGATTCTCGATACCGGATGTCGGTCAGGTAGACCACGACACGGCACACCTGTTCAAGGCTGCTGCCCGCTTCTCCAAGCAACAGGGAAACGTTTTCCATTGCTTTTCTAGCCTGCGCACCGGGGTCATCGGTGAAAAGAGATTCACGGGTCTCTAGGTCCTGAGCCACCTGCCCCCGCAGAAAGACCGTAGCCCCTGTCGCGATGACTGCCTGGCACAAATCATTATCCAGCTTCTGTTCGGGATAAGTGTCTTGGGTATTGAACTTGCGTACACGTGTGTGTGTCATCATCGGTTCTCCATTTTATTCAGGCCGCTGATTTGCCAGCAGCGCTGGCACCAAACAGCTGTTTAGCGCTGGTGTCGCCTGCTGTCTGATCGATACTCTCTAACAATTCTTCCGACAAACCAGCCGCCCCGTGGGCAAAGCCCAGCGATTCGCCCCAGTCGAAATTTCTGTACACCGCTGCCAGATGTGCAAACGGTGCTGACTGCGCAAAAAGCTGAAAAGTCAAACGATGACCTGCGTAGTCCGAATTCAGCAAATCGCGAGCAAATGCCAGAAGTTTACGTCGATCTTCAGCGGTCCACTCGTCATTGATTGTATAAAATTTCTCCATCCATTTGCCGGTCTCCGGATGCCTGAAGCTTGCAACATCTGGGGTCACGCAGATCTGGCCACCACACAGTTCCCGCGCCACGTGCATCATTGCCGGCAGATTCGAGCACGCATGAACCCGCCCTGTGAGGAGCAACGACTGGTTGGGCATCAGCAAACCGCCAGGGCTCCTTTCAGCGGTCGCGATAGCAGCGGTTAGGTGCGCGTTGATTCCCTCGCGGTAGACCGCAAGTTGGGACAGTTTCTCCTGTACTGCCGGCTGCTTGTCTAGACCAGTCTGGCGTACGTTAAACAGTGCAGCACCGATCATCAGATCTGCCATCCGCAGATTGCGCTGTACGAATGCAAAGGCGCTGTAACGGTGCACGGTTGACCGAATAAAGGTGGCGGCTTTGGTGTGACGATAGAACAGCACGTTTTCCCAGGGTACCAGGACATTATCGAATACCACCAGCGCATCGACTTCATCGAACTTATTGGCGAGCGGATAGTCCTCAGCTGATGCACGCCCGGTAAAACCGGTACGGCAAATCATCTTGATACCCGGGGATCCGAGATCACAGATAAATCCAACTGCATAGTCAGACAATTCGCTGTCACCCCAGTTGGCGATAGTTGGCTTAGTGAATGCCTGGTTCGCATAAGGCGCCGCCGTTTCGTACTTTGCCCCGCGAACAACAATACCCTGATCTGTCTCACGGACAACGTGCAGCAGCATGTCTGGGTCCTGGTCCTGGGGCGCCTTGGATCGGTCGCCCTTGGGATCAGTGTTGGCCGATACATGAAAAGGATCGATCCTGATCACGCGATCGATGTGATCGCGGATATTTTGTGAAAACTGTGGGTCCACCTCGTTCAATACGTCCTGTCCATCAAAGAGTGACCACATCTCGCCAACGGTTTCATCACCTACACGGGTCACGATGCCACCGACATCATCCATCACAGCATCCGTGGCCTCGCGCTTCCGGTACCAGTCCTCCTGCGTGTACGGCAATTTAAGCCCCACCGCGAATGTCTCACCATTCTCTTGATAGGTCATAGTGTCCCGGGTTGCAGCATCGTGCTGCATCTCGTAAATCCGAGCCCGAATGTCGACCAAGGGCTTAAACATAGGATGCGTCGGGACATCGTCGACTTTTTCGCCATTGATCCAGACTTGACGACCGTCCCGTATGGACTCTAGGTATTCAGCAGCGGTTCTGATCATTTAAAAGTTCCCAACTGGGTTTAGTCGATTCAATGACTTTTTGGTTTGATACTGGGGATCATGCGCGGTCTGTCTGTATTGTAAAATACAATTTTATTATCTATTGTATCTATTATTTTTATGCAATATACGCTCAAACAGCTCCAGAATCTGATCAGTGTGTCCGAGCATGGCAGCATATCAGCAGCCGCCAGTCACTTATTCATCTCACAACCTGCCTTGTCGACCTCCATTGCACAACTCGAAAAATCACTCGGCCTGTCGCTGCTGATTCGCCACCACGCGCGGGGAGTTTCACTGACACCCGCAGGTGCCGATTTTCTTGCCCGTGCAAGATCACTGCTCACCCATGCTCAGGAAATTGAGGAGGACGTGCGGGAACTCCGTGATTCGATCAGCGGCGACCTTGCCGTTGGGTGCTTTGTGACGCTTGCACCGTTTTTTGTCCCACGCCTGATGAGCGACCTAAATGAAAGCCACCCGCAACTACAGATTCGCTTTATTGAGGGTACGCTGGACCGACTCCAACAACTCCTTAAGTCGGGTGACATCGAGGTGGCGCTGCTTTACGCACTCGAGTTGGATTCTGAACTTCACAGCGAAGACCTGGCCGTTATAAAGCCCCACGTTCTGCTGCCGCCTGACCACCCACTGGCTGAGGGAAAATCCGTTTCGCTAAAAGCGCTCCAGGGCGAATCAATGATCCTTCTGGACCTCCCACACAGCCGTGAATATTTCCAGCAACTGTTCCAGCATCTTGGAATCGATCCGCGAATTGAGCAGCGATCTGCATCGTTCGAACTGGTTCGTGGTCTTGTTGCACGGGGTCATGGTTACAGCGTGCTCAATCTACAACCGGCCTCCGAACTGACTTACGATGGCGCTCGCGTCCGCTGTCTGCCGATCCGTGAAAAAGCCATGCCATTGCGGGTGGTGCTGGTCAGATTATCGAAAACCCGGCAGACCCGGCGTTCTGAAGCTTTTGCGCAGACCTGTAGAGAATTTTTCGCCCGTATATAAACACGAAAATTCCGTCCTATTTTTGTGTCGATGCTATCGCTTCCAGCACTTTGCCAACGGCCAGTTCGCCACTCATCTTGGCACCGTGACAGGTGGAGAAATGGTTCAGCGATGTCGCCTCACCGGCAAAAAACAAACGATCCGCGATTGTTTCGGCAAGTACAGCCCGCTGATAGAACTGACCGGGGCTGGCGCTTGAATACGCACCGCGTACAAACGGGTTTCCGCGCCAGGCAGACTGTCGATCACCCTTGATATGGCGCACAATATCATGACCAAAAACACTACTCAGTGCCTCTTTAACCACAGCTGCCGAAACCACTGGCCCCGATCGTTCTAACCAGTCCGCATAACGACCCGCCACAAGCCCTATGACGCAATCAAACCCATAGGGCCGCAGGAAGAGCAAAATCGGGGAGTTGTGATCAACCTCGACCAACACACGTTCGGGCACATCCGTCGGGAAAAGCTGGTTATCGACCCAGAACCTGATATGGTTGTAGTTGCCCAATGGCAGTGCAGCAATAGCGCTCTGCTTGCTTTCCGGCAACTCTGGAAAAAATCGAAGTGCACCAGATGCCAATATTCCCGTTGACACGGTGACTATGACTCGATTTGCTCGTATATCACCCTTTGTTGTTTCAAGACGTACTCCGGAATCACCCCAGTGAATGGCCCTGACCTCAGTGTTTAAAGAAACAGGGACGCCAGAACCCCAGCGTTCGACCAGTTGGCCGTAACCGTCTACTACGGGCCAGTTTTCGTCAGTATCCTCATAGCTCACTACATCACCGATAGACACCTCATCCGGATCAACAGAAGTATCTAACGTTGTGTAGTAGTCAAGAACAGATGTCCATTCGCCATCACGCTCAGTAACTTCAGCAACGGAGCTGTCAATGCCTTCAGACCAAGCCGCCGCAATAGCCACTTCAGCCGTCTCAGACTCTTCTGCTAAAGACTCAAGAGCCAGTTCCGATACCCATTCCCCACCTCTAAAATAACGCGCCTCCGGACCATAGTCATCACGCTTCTCATAGCGAACTGAGTACTCGTCAGCAATTGGAACAAAGGGGTTGATACTGGCCGAATGCATCCAGTGGCATCCGAGATCAAACGGCGCACCATCCGGTGGGTACTCTGTGTGTGCCCGCCCGCCAATGCGATGAGATGCTTCCAGCAAAACAAAGGGTATACGTTGAGCAGCCAATGCCTTTGCAGCCGCAAGTCCTGCCGCACCGGCTCCGATCACCGCAACTTCGAATCTGTCAGTCATTAGGCCTTCGCTGACTCAGTTAATTCATCACTATTCGGGCCCGATTCCGAAAGATTCCGACCGTCAATTCGACGAATATCGCGCTGACTAATCATAGCAATGACTGTAATACCCAGCACCACAAAAGCGCCAGCAATTACGGCCAACGAATCGTCATATACAGAGGCTATTACACCCATGAATAAGCCACCTAACGGCATCAAATAGAAACTGATAATGTGAATTCCCATTACACGACCTCTTAATACATCAGGCACCTGTATCTGCAACACGGTCATCGACGTAATCAAATAGACTGAACCAAAAACACCAACAAGAAATGCGAAAACTACCGCGGCCTCAAAAGCGAAACGGGTCGTACCGTAGAATACTGCGATCCCAAATCCTACCAGCGCTACAGCTCCAAACAATAAGCCTGCTAGCATCGTAAAGCCGAGGTGTCGGTACTGTTGGATAGATGATACGAGCACGGTACCCACAGCTGAGCCCAGCCCTACAGCAGACATCAACGCACCAAATCCGATTTCATCAGTACCCAAACTTTCTACAAATGCAGGCATCAATTGATTGAATGAAAATCCGAAAAACATCCAGATCCAAGTCAGCGGTATTAACACTACAAATGTTCGATGATTGAAAATAAAGCGAATACCTTCGGCAAACTGTTTAATAGTGCTACCAGTCGTGGCAACCTGCCGTTCTACCTGCATACCAATGAGCGTTAAGAACATCACCACGAATCCAAGTGCACCTAGTGCAAATAACAAGGCAGTCCCAGATGCTGCGATCAATACCCCGGCCAACGCAGGCAGAATCATCCGACTACCCTGCCATAGAATAGAATTTAAAGACACCGCACTCATCATCTGATCTCGCGTAATCAATTTGGCAAAGAATGCCTGTCTAACGGGCCATTCAAACCCCGTCACAATCCCGATCACACAACCCAGAACAAGGACATGCCAAACCTCGACGACACCAGAATAGTCGAGGAACGCCTGAACCAGTAACAGCACTGCGGTTATAAGCGATGTGGTCATCAACAGGTATCGTCGATCAAAACGATCCGCCAAAATGCCCCCAAAAAAGAGTACGACAATCGCTGGCCCAGACACTGCCGCACCAAGGATACCTAGATCCATCGGCGATCCGCTAAGCTCAAATATCAACCATCCCTGTGCCATTATCATCAACTGACTGGCACCCACTGTACCCATCGAACCAAACCAGTAACGCCGGTAACGACGGGATTTCAGTGCTGAAAACAACACGGTATTTAAATCACCCTATTAAAGCGATCTAGAAGTGTCATCGAGAGCACAATTCTCTTATTGCTAAGAAAATCTGCCCGATCATCTGGAAGCTTCAGAAAATACTCCGGAGCCAGCCGCTCGATATTCTTCTCGGGGTGGACTGAAGAAATCCAACACCTTCGCGCCATCTGGCCCTGCTCGAAATGCATGAGATACACCGCCGGGTGTCCTCCAAAAGTCACCGACAGTAACCGAGTGTTCATCACCGTCCTGAATACGCACCCCGCTGCCCTCTAGGAGCACTCCCCATTGCTCCTGTGGATGTGAATGCACGTCACTTTCTGTGCCGGGTTCCAGTTGAACTAGGGACAGCATTGCTTGATCCCCAGGAAAAATCCTCGTAGTCACACCGTCTGCGAGATTTCGGACGATGCCTTGTGAGAGATCTCGAAGGTTAAAGAAATTTTCTGTCAACTTATTGCCTCTAAACAGCGTAAACCTATTTGTTACATTATTGAATCAGCATAGTCGGTCAACAGTATTATCCCAATTACTGACCAATTATTATTAGGCTGTACCGGTAAATTCCCGTAGCAAATGACCTGGCGTTCCACAATCGCTGATCAGTCCGTTGTGATCTACCACACGCGTACCGTTCACCCATACACCGTGCAGGCCAACCGCAGGCGTATCAACTCGGCTGTTCCCGCCAGGAAGATCAGTTACCCGTCGCCTCGGCCCACGACCCACAGTCGCCGGATCGAAAAGCATTAGATCAGCCTGATGACCTGGAACGATCCGGCCTCGGTTCGCAATTCGACAAATATCAGCTGGCCGACTGGTGACAGCTTCTACCGCTTGCTCCAAGGATAGATCTCCTCTATCACGAACCCAGTGTCCAAACAGGTGTAGTCCAAATCCAGCATCACAGAGAAACGACAGATGCGCACCAGCATCCGACAGCGTCACGGCAGCGTGGGGGTGATTAAGCAGATCTTTTACACGATCTTCTTCTGTATTAAATAGTTTGCAATCAAACATCGCATCCATCTCACCATCGAGTGCAAAATCCAGTAACCAGTCGAAGGGATCCTTCCCGCTTGCGCTGGCAAGCTCACCAACGGTTTTCTGAACCAGATCCTGATGCCGATCTTCGATCACACTTATGATTGTAAGATGATCAAACTGGTGATAGGAAAATCGATTAGGCACACCTTTTGTACGCGCTTCTATCTTTATCTTTTCACGGAATGATTTGTCTGCAAGGATCTGTCGATAACGCTCATCGGTGTCGGCTTCAATTGCGGGCCTCCAGGCCAGAAATGCCTCAAGCGGATAAGGATGGCCGATGGTGAACTCCATACCGAGTGGAAAACAGCCTACCTGCCCCCACAGTTCACAGCCATGCCGGCGAGCGTTTTCTATTTCACTGAATTCCCTGAAAACGCGTTCGGGATCGTTGGGATCCACGAACATCGCTGCGATCATGACTGGTCTACCATTGTTAGCAGAGATCTGTTCCAGAAATTCTATTGTTGTCGTCATCCCTTTGGTCAGCATGAAAACACCCCGACCGGCTTCCTTAAGGGCACCCGTGAGTTCGAACATCTCGTGTTCATCGGCAAGGCGCGATGGCATCGGAACTCCGTTCTCGCCGTTGTGCTGTTCCAGAGTCGATGTCGAAAAACCGACCGCACCGACCGACAGTGCTTCAACGAGGATCGATTTCATCTGCGCAACCTCATCGGGTGTCGCAGCTCGCGTTGATGCCTCTTCACCCAGCACCCACATCCGAAGCGATGAATGTCCGCAATAAGAGGCTACATTCGGCACCATGCCCCGCCTCTCTAGAAGTTCGAGGTACTCCGGATAGGATTCAAAATCCCAGTCGACCCCCGTTCGTAACGCATCCAGCGACATACCTTCGACATGTGTCAGGTTGCGCAAAGTCAGATCACGGTGCTCAGGTTTGCATGGTGCAATAGTGAAACCGCAGTTACCGATGAGCGTGGTGGTCACTCCGAGACCTGTTGACGGACTCGCAGAGGCATCCCAGGTCAGCTGTGCATCGTAGTGGGTATGCAGGTCAATAATACCGGGCGCCAAAGTCAGTCCGTCCGCATTAATTTCCTCGCTGCCTCGCCCAAGCCCAGAGCCCAACTCGGTGATTTTCCCATCGTCAATTGCAACATCACCTGACTGTGCTGGGCTTCCGGTACCATCGACAATCTGGGCATTACGAATAATCAGGTCGTGCATTAATATCCCCTATATTAGGTTTGGTATAGTCGACGAATCCGCCTGGATCACTCTAAACAAACCCGAAAGACCTTTCAATTCATTCACCTTCAAAGTTTCCGGCCGCGCACTTGATTCTGACGCCAGCGGGGTGCTTAGGCCTGCTTCGAGGGTAACCCAGTTAGCCTGCCTACTTCTATAAGTTGATTCTCATGTTCGGCACAAATATCGAGTTCGGTACGGCCTTCTCGAAATGCCCAGAACTGTTGCCAATGGAGTTTAGTGTAAGACGTGGTTGGCAGCGCATAACCCAGCTGCTGCTCCACTTCCTGATGCAAAATAGGCAACCGGTAGAAAGGGACACCGGGAAACGTATGGTGCACACAGTGAAACGTCATGTTCCAGTTGACCCAGCGCATAAACCAATTAGTCCGAAACGTTCTCGTATTCCACAGCGTGTGGGGTTGATGTGTTAGGCCAGTGTGCTCACCAAGACCTTGCAGCATGTACGACCAGCGCATCAGGAAAAACGGCCCCCACCAAAATATTAGAACCCACCACGACTGCAGTGCCAGAGCACTTCCAATCGCGATAGCGTAACCAGCAACATGCCAGCGCGCGGCCAGTTTCACTCTCTGCTGCTGGCCTGGGGTCAAATACCATTCATCCACCCCAACGAAAGCATGCTTCATGATGCTTCCTAGCTTTGATCGGATCAACGGCAAACCACTTAAAGCCAGCAGGTACTGCCCGGCTGTGCGAATCTCTGGGCGATCAAGTTCTGTGTCTTTTTGCCAGTCTTGGGTGTCGCGATGGTGTGCAAAATGAGTCCAACGGTGATGATCGCTAGGATTAAAAATAATAAATCCGCACAGCCTTGCGACCCAGATATTGAGCCAGCGTGACTTAAAAGCAGTGAAATGATCACATTCGTGAGTAGGTGCATAAAGATAATTCAACAATACTCCGAGGAGCATAAACAAAGGCAGACTCAACCAACTGCTCCCGGTCACGGACAGGGCCCAGCCTACAACTACAATCGCACCGAAATGACCTGCAAGCTGAACCAGTCCTTGCCAGTTACTCCGCTCTGACAACTTGGCAAGTTGTTCTGCCGGAATAACACCTTTAGCACCTACAAAATCCTGCATTCCTCACCCGTTACGGTAGTTTTCAGCGATAGACACCATCCCACTCACTGGGATCGAGATCCGCGACGGTACCATCGGCATTCACCGTTGGTCGATTAATTGAAAACACCGTCTCTGGTTTAACTACCGAGTACTCCATGTAACCCATGCGCGCGATCGGTTGCATCGCGCCCGTATTCACCATGCCATCGTCAATATACCGATCATCAATGTAAACACCGACAACATGACCGATAACAACGAAATGGCCCTTTTCTGTACCAGGTACCACATCAGGCAGCGGCACGGTTTTCCAGTGCCGACACTCAAACGCCGCCGGGCTTTCCTTCACCCGAGGCGGTTTTACGTAATTTGAAGCCGCTGGTGTCAAACCCGACAATGGAAACTCATCAGCGTCCGGTGGCACCGATGCCGAAGAAATATTCATCCCCTGCCGGGTGTCCCATGTCGCCATCGAGCAGGTGAATTCACCGGTCTGCTCAATGTTACGCACACTGTCCTTAACGTCGGCAGAAGAAAACATCACATAAGGCGGTCGATCACTGACGGCATTGAAAAAACTATAAGGTGCCAAATTACAGATTCCGTCCGAACTGAGACTGGAAATCCATCCGATCGGACGGGGTGCGATCAGCGCTTTGAATGGGTCATATTTCAGTCCGTGTTTATTTTCAATCGAATCGTAATACATGTATTTTTCCGCTATAAATGGGCTGTTTTTAGCGGTCAGGCCTGGGTAACTATCCCGATTCGTTCGCGCTGCTAGCCCAACTTAGGTTTAGGTTATGATCTGACAAGTATAAGCAAATTAGAGTTGCCCAATGTTCGAAAATTTTGAACGATCGCAAATAGACGGTGACGGCTGCCGAATTAACGTCATTCATGGTGGGTCAGGCCCCGCCCTGCTTTTACTCCACGGCTATCCTCAGAATCACGTCGAATGGCACAAGGTAGCGCCCCGCCTGACAAATCATTTTTCAGTCGTATGTCCAGACCTTAGAGGGTATGGCGACAGCGAGAAACCACCTTCAACGAATGACGATCTTTCAACTTATTGCAAAAAGACAAGTGCTCGGGATCAGATAGCAGTGATGCGGCAGTTAGGTCATCATCAATTTCATCTGGTTGGTCACGACCGTGGTGTCCGAGTTGGTCTTCGGTTAGCACTTGACTACCCCGACTCTGTTTTGAGTTTTACTAACCTGGATGTCATGCCCTCGATGGAGGCTTTTGAGAATATGGACGCCTCGCTGGCCTATTCCTGGTTCCACTGGCTATTAATGCGACAGCCATCACCACTGCCAGAGACCATATTCAGCGCCAACCCAAAACTATTTCTGGACTTCTTTCTCGAAAACTGGACGTCAGTTCCCAATAGTTTCACAGAACCTGCTTACAAAGAATATCTTCGCTGTTTTTCAGACCCTGAAACCGTACGCGCTATGTGTGCTGACTACCGTAGCGTGACACTGGACATGGAACACGACGATGCAGATCGAGGAATAAAGTTATCCTGCCCTGTGCTGGTACTGTGGGGAAGCGACATGTCGAAACGGCCAGGCTGGCAAACAGGCAATAATCTCGACATGATGTCTGTATGGCGTGTACGCGCGTCAAATGTTCGCGGGAAAGCACTGGAATGCGGTCATTTCATTCCTGAAGAGAAACCTGACGAATTAGTCTCAGAACTATTCGACTTCATTTTGTCAATAGAGAAAGATCAAGAGCCGAAGCACGACTAATGAACCATCTCTTATTCTTCGATAATAGCCTCCGCTTCAATCTCAACGAGGTAATCACCGATCAACTGCGAAATTTCAAAAGTCGCATTTGCAGGACACACTTCACCAAAATAACGGCCATGAACTAGCGATACGGCTTCACAGTCTTGCGCGTTCTGCAAGTACACTCGTGTACGGACGATGTCTGACAGTGACCCACCGAGAGATGTAACACCAGCCTTGATCTTATCTAGAATATATACTGCTTGCCCCCGCGCATCTCCACGACAAACAATCTCGTCTCGACCGTGAGTTGCTGTGGTGCCACTAACCAGAATGCGATTTCCAATTCGTACCGCTCGAGAATGCCCACAAATTTTTTCCCATTTCGTGCCACTGAACACTTGAATCCGGTCGCTCTTCCCTGGTACAGCAATTGGTTGGTAAACACTAGGCAGAGAATCGAGATGGTGACTTAGATCACCAGACGCAGTCAAAAACGGCGGTTCCCGATATTCGTCACCGCAGTCACCTCTTAATCGACTAGTGCCAACCATCGATTCTGCTATCGCACTCCTGTCTTCCTCATCTAGAACAAAAGAAAATATTGCAAGATTGTCTTGGCGATACTGACTCTCAGTCAGCCTTGCGCCTATTATTACTGCACTCACAGCTGGTTGATCGAGAACCCAACGAGTTGCCACATTGGCTACTGAAACTCCGTAACGCAGTGAAACAGATTTTAGTACCCGCAAAACACTTTGCAGATTTTCCCAGCCACCGGTCTCATCTATAAACCGCTTGTATTTCATTTTACTCCAGTCATTCAATTCTGAATCACTGGGCTCAGGCTTGTTTAGCCATCGTTCCGAAAGAAATCCACCTGCTAATACACCATACGCCAGTAACTTGACATCGTGTTTCATGGCGACATCGGACATTTCTTCCAAAGCGCGTTGATCTAACATTGAGACCACCACTTGGTTAGAAACAATCGGAATCTTCTGACCAAGGAGAACCCATAAATGATCGGCATTGAAGTTTGTCAAACCAATATTGGCTATCCGGCCTGATTCATGTGCCATCATGAGACCCTCGATAGCATCTAAATATCCTGGATGCTGGTACGTCCACCAATGAAATTGCAGCAGGTCTACCGATTCGACACCAAGTCTATCTAGACGTTCATCAATAGCGTCTCGTACAACTTTGGGTGTCATGTCGCCGGGCTTGGGACACCATTTAGTGTGAAACCGTGCCTTTGGCGTTCGGTCGCTGTGCGGATGCCGCTGTTGAAGCATCTCCCTTGCTCGACCAGAGATTAATTCAGAACTTCCATAGTGATCGGCCATGTCGAATGTGTCGAAACCTTCCAAAGCATATTCAACAAGATTTTCCGCTGCGGCTTCGAGATCTAAGTCGGATCCATCTTTCTCAAGATCCGCAACTTGCCAAAGCCCGGTAATGACTTGGCTGATCTCGTAGTTTGGCCTTAAGAAACACCGCTCTGGTTTCATATCGTTCTACTCCAATTCTTCAACTAATCCTATTTAACAAAATTTCGATTTCGGCATAACAGCTAGATTGACGAAAATATTTGATCCCGCGTTCTTAATATCAGCATTTTGTCACTTACCTACTGATAATTAGGTTCTTTACCATTCGATTAATTTCACTGCCGTTAAGGGCTAACTCGTCCATCACAATATCAATATGATTCCGATTCGGAACTACTCTCGAGGAATTCTGAAGGCCAGCCTTAGACCAACTGTCGGCAATTTCAACCTGCTGGTATAGGAACTCGTCAGTCTCGTTTTCGCCCACAATGAATAATAACTCACCAGCTTCCCGTGGAATATTGTGAATGGGACTATAGGCATGAACATCATCCTTAGACATACAGAGAATCTTATTCTTAGTGCTCTGTCGAACAGGTTCTAAATCATACAACCCACTGATCGCACACCCTGCAGACACAACATTAACAGGGAGGTTCTTCTCTAACGGCCAATCTCTGTTCATCAGCAAAGTTACAAGATGGCCTCCTGCAGAATTTCCCGAAATCGTAATTCTGTTTGGATCAACATTCAGTTCTGATCCATGCTCGTAGATCCAGTGAATTGCCCTCTGACAAGAATCGACAATGATCTGAAAATTCACATCTGGAAACATAGGATAATCGACAACAATTACGACCGTTCCATCGCCACAGAACCCATCTGCAACGAAGCTAAATGTCTTTGCGTCCAGCGAATGCCAAAATCCACCATGAATAAACATATGAATACAACCATTTTGCTCGACAGTTTTATCGAGAAAAATATCTAACGTTTGATCTTTGTGGGTGCCGTACCGAACATCCAATCTTGGCTCAAGCCTAGTCCGAGAATTTACGCTTCTTTTTAATCTTTTTTCAAACAGCAGGTCTAGCTGAGACACACTGTCAAGAACAAATTGTGCCTCAAGTTGATCGTGACTGTAATTTCGATAAACCATCATACTAACTTTACGTTAGTGATTATGAATTTAGCATCGCAGTCGGGATGTTCCAATTGGTGTTGCAAGCTTTAGTCCGAAACATGTTTTTTCTCAGGCAAAATGCCAGATGGCTTAAAGACAAGCATTAGTACCAATACCACCCCCACCATAATGATGCGTAAGGCTGCTGCTTGTGTTTGAAAATCGGGAGCAACTATTAAATTGATCAGGCTGTCACTTGCGGACCATAACGTCCAGATGGCAATTGCTCCGACAATAGCGCCTAGATTGTTACCTTTGCCACCGACAATCAACATTACATAGACCTGAATAGTGAATATCGGCAAAAAATCTTGGGGACTGATAAACCGAACAAAGTTCGCGTACATCGCACCTGCTAACCCCATGATTCCACAACCAAGTATAAAGGCCTGCAAACGGTACATAAAAACATTCTTACCCAGCGCCTCGGCAGCGACTTCATCCTCCCTTATTGAACGTAGCACACGACCCCAAGGAGATTTCACGGCACGCTCAAGTGCATAGTAGATCATTGCGATAACCACAATACAGATTATTAGATAACAAACGTTACTCACAAATGGGGAGCCTAAGATATGTGCAAATGGTTTCGGAAGCGCATACAACCCGTTGGGACCACGTGTCACTGACTCGACATTGAGTGCGACCAATTGAATACTAATAGCTATACCAAAAGTAGAAATCGCGAGAAAATCTTCTCGCAGTTTTAAAGTAATCAGACCAACCAGAAGTCCTGCTATTCCAGAAACAATGATTGCGCAAACCCATCCTACAATTATAGGGAACCCAAAACCCCCAAATATGGTATCGGCATAATCGGGGCCAGTTAGAATCGCACTGGTATACGCACCCACTGCAAAAAAACCTGCGATCCCAACATTAAACATACCGGTAAATCCATATTGGATATTTAGGCCGAGTGAACTAATAATGTAAAAAGAACAAACGATGAAAAAGAAAATAACAAATGACAGAATATCAATCATCTCTTTCTTTCTCGCCCATAATCCCCTGAGGCCTCAGAATTAAGACCACAATCATTATTGAAAATGCGATAGCACCTCGATAAGCGGAAAGGTCCATTGAGACAGCAAAGGCTTCCGTCAGACCGATCAAAAACCCACCGAGCACAGCACCGTAAACATTTGTCACTCCCCCAACAATCAATGCTGCAAACATTGGTAATATCAGCTCAAACCCCATTTCTGGGTCAAGTTGCGTGACATGAGCATGCAATGTACCGGCGATAGCCGACAGCGACGCGCCTATGACCCAGGACCAACGAATAACTGATTTGACATTGATCCCATTCACCATCGCCAATACTGGATTCTCTGCAACGGCACGCATTTTTTTACCCACTGTTGTGCTCGTCAGGAATGAATGAAGTGCAACAACACATATTGCGGTGATTATCAGAACAACAACATCGTCTGGTACGACCTTGAAATCCCCGAAGACTGGAATTGCTTTGGGTATGTAAAAACTCAAAAACATCTGGTCAGCACCGGCTACTAGAGTAATAACGTTTCTAATAATTAATGACAGGCCAAATGCGGCAATGATAAATGTAATCCTCGATGCCGATCGTCGTCTTAATACACGAAATAGCATCCAATCGACCGCTAAGACAGTGACACTTGTCAGAACAATCGAAAAAGCAATTGACACCAACAATGGCCATCCAAAAGAGACGGGGCCTATAGAGCCGATACCTACCCCCATCAACACGATCAATGCCATAGACATATATGCACCGATCGCCAGAATTTCACCCTGCGCAAAATTGGCAAATCGTAATACATTGTAGGTAATACTGAGTCCTACGGCGCCAAGTGCGATGATAGAGCCATTAACCAGACCATCGACTACGTATTGAATCATGACACACGACCCGTCGGACCCGGACCAAAATAGATCTCAGCAATTTCAGGATCCTCTAAAAGCTCTTTAGCATTTTGTACGCGTCGAAGACGACCGTTAGCCAAGATGATGCCTCGATCGGACACAGATAGGGCGGCGCGTGCATTTTGTTCGACCATGATCACTGTTACGCCACTTTCTCGAATTTCTACTACCTGCTGGAAGACCTGATTTCTAAGCACCGGGGCCAGCCCTGCTGAAGGTTCATCAATCAGTAGCAAGATAGGATCCGCCATGAGTGCTCTACCCAAAGCCAGCATTTGTCTCTGCCCACCAGATAATTTTCCAGCGCTGATGTCTTTGAATTTCCACAGATCAGGAAACAATATATAGACATTCTCTAGGCGCTCTTCGTAGGCCTCTAGATTAGAGATTGCACCCAAATCAAGATTGTGTGAAACACTCAGTTTTGCAAACACATTTTGTGTCTGAGGAACATACGCTACCCTACGCTCAATAATTTGGTGTGTTTCCAAATCAGAAATATCGACACCCCGAAACACCACGGTCCCCGACATCACTTCGACAAGGCCACAAATTCCCTTAATCAGTGTTGACTTTCCGGCACCATTGGGGCCCAACAATGTCAAGATTTCACCTTCATAAACTTCCATCGAAACGTCTATAACAATCGGCAAATCTCGTCGATACCCTGCAACAAGATTGCTCACCTTCAGTAATTCTCTACCGGAACTGATATCGGAATAAGGCACAACCATTAGTCGTTTAATATCCTAGTTTTAATTGTCCGAAGACAAAGTACCACCACCTAGAAACGCATCAATCAGACGGGGATCGGACCGAATGTCGTCCGGACTACCTTCCATTAAAATCCCTCCCTCCACCATCACTAGTACCGACGAACACAACCGCATAACAAGTTCCATGTTGTGCTCAATAATTAAAAATGTCACACCTTGGCGGTGAATTTCTCTGATTCGTTCAATAATCTCTTCCAGCAAAGTCGGATTAACACCTGCAGCCGGTTCGTCTAATAGTATTAATTTTGGATCAGACATTAGTGCTCGACCTAATTCGAGCAGCTTCAACTGTCCGCCTGAGAGATTCCCTGAAAACTCATTCCGAAGATCAGCTAGATTTAGAAACTCTAGTAACTCATTTGCCTTTTCTTGTATTCGGAGCTCTTCTTTTTCTACCGTACTGCTTCGCAACCAGTTGTTCCAAACCTTTTCACCAATCTGATTACCGGGAACCATGGTCAGGTTTTCGAGAACTGTCATTCCGGAAAATGGTCGGGGAATTTGAAATGTCCGAACAACACCTAAGTGAAACGCTTGATGCGGTCTTAAATCTGTGATGTCGTCACCATCAAAGTGAATACTTCCATGAGAAGGCTTCACATGCCCAGTTATCATGTTGAATGTGGTCGTCTTTCCGGCACCATTGGGCCCTATAAGTCCAGTAATAGTTTCTGGTTCAACAGTAAAGTTAAGGCCGTTGACTGCTGTCAGACCGTCAAATTCTTTTACTAGATTGTGAACACTGAGCATGGTTTAGGGAAAGGTACCGACACTATCAACTTCGCACATTTTTTCAGTTTGGGTCAGCAGTTGCGACTCGCTAAATACTCAAGAGGCCAAGAAGCAAAAAGCTTCTTGGCCTCCGTTGATATAAGACCTTCAGATAAGCTAATTGTTCATTGCACGAACTTTAGCTTTAACCTTAGAGACCTCCTCAAGCGATATCCCACCAACATCGACATAGTCGCCATCTTTAATCTTCATCATGACGAAGGGTGTTGCAACGTCGCCATATGGATCAAAATCGATGGGGCCTGTTGCACCAACATACCAGATGTTCTTGCCAGCTTTGATGGCATTTATGGCATCTTTTAAACCGTCAACGCTACCGTAATGTTGCTCACCATCTGGACCGGTAATTTCTCGAATAATTTTCGCCAGTGTCGAACCACTTGTGTCTAATCCACGCATATCTGCTGTTACCATAGCCAGACCGATTAAAACACCCGCATCATATCCTGAATTCCTGCCTGGCCCCTTTGGCGTTGCATCCCAGCGAGCTTGAAAGTCAGATTCCATCTTCTCAAGTGAAGAATTTGCTGGAGTTCCGGGACTGATAAACCAAGCATTTTTCAAAAGTTCTGAGCCGACAGTATCTACAAATGCACTGTCATTCATCCCTTGAGGCATGATGAAATTTTGAGGCCCATCAAATCGAATCCAATCCCTGAAATGTTTAACACCATCCTGGGTATTGCTAAGCATATACAAGCTGTCCGGATCACCTTCCAGTGTTTTTGTAATTTCAGACCGGTAAGATGGTTGATCTGGATTAAATGCTACCGAGTTACCTATCTCTCCACCGAGGGCCTTAAATGCATCAATAAAACCGGCTTGGTTGTTTTTACCCCAATCATTATTGAAGTAGATTATCGCAGGCTTACGAAAACCTGCCTCATAAGCCATCATGGCAGCAGCGACGGCCTGCAACGAGTCTGAAGATAATGTGCGGAAAAAGAGTCCTTTTGTCTCTCCTCTTTTCCCCATATTGGTAAAAGTTGAAGAAGTAGACGCGGTAGCTACAACCACAACATCTTTTTCAACCGTCACAGAACTCAGCAGAGGCGCCGTGATACCTGATGAAATTGGTCCTACTAGAGCAGTTACACCTTCAAGATCAATTAGCTTCCGTGCAGCATCTACAGCAACGGAAGCCTGTGTATTCGAATCTCTCACATCGTACACAAGTTCACAACCAACTCCGAGTGCTGCCCTGGCTTCGTTGACTTGCTCAACCCCGAGTTGAGCTGCCCTGGAAATTGGAACGCCGTGAGCACCGTAGGCCCCGGTCAACGAAAGTACAGCACCGACCTTATGTTTACACGCTGCGATAGACGTATTTAACAAACCCAAACCAGCCATACCCAACAGAACTGCACCCAATACTCCGATGGTCTTCTTTTGTAGCATTTTCATCTCCATTACTCCTTATATTTAATAAAGGCAAACACAAAGTAACTAATATATCTTTCAAATCTGGACCTGATTGTATAACGAACTGACTCTGAGCCAAAACATATTCTACGGTCATTCTGAGGTTGCAAGTTTTAATAATAATCCGTCGCGGTCGGCATAGTGATCCAGAATTGAAAAATGATTTGCATTTTCAATCAACGCTGATTGACTGCCTTTACCCCGGTCAGCTTGCATCATCGCAAAGTCCTGCATCTGCCGAACTTTTTCTGAACCTTCATGTGTACCGACAGCCAGTACCAGTTCGCCAGCGAAGGGCTCACTATAAAAAATCGGAGAAAAATCGTCGACATCATTTTCGGTTAGTCCTATTTCCAAATTACGATCAATATAGATCACTGGCTGGAGATCATAGATACCGCTAATGCCCATAGTCCTACTAATCGGTGGACACTGGTTTGGGGAGTGGCGACTCCATTGGGTAGTAGCCAGAATTGAAACGATTTGTGCCCCCGCAGAGTGTCCAGCTAAATGAATGGCACTACCATCGAGTCCCCAAGTGGTAAATCGACCAAAAAGATCAAGAACCATTTTCCTACATGAGCTAACGAGCTCAGTCATGGTCACGTCGGGACAAAGAGGATAATTCGCACCGACAAATGTCCAACCCTTTTCTACGAAAGCCGGAGCCATAAATTCAAAGTTCGACTTATCCTGGGAATACCAATATCCACCATGGAAAAATACGTGTACCGGAAACCCGGGGTTACCGAGGAACACATCATAGGTCTCAAGACTGTGATCTCCATAACGAACATCCAATTTTGTGTTTAGTCCTTTTCGGGCATGGTCGCTATCACGCTTCCAGTTAATCGGATAATCATCGTAGCCTGGAATTCTATGCTTCTGGTTATACAGATTCTCCAATTCGTCCTTGTCATATCCACGATAAAGTTTTTTAGTCATCAAATTCTCCAGCTATCTATATCGGAACACCAAACATTCAATTACACAATTGGGAATATGCTTTTAAGGATACTACGTACAACACCCTAACAGTAACCACTAATTTTGTAGATAGTCCGTCACTTGCTACTATCAAATAAAGAACCATTCCTTATAAAGACCATTTCTATAGCGGTAAAGATTATTTGCTCAATACAATGATTCCTAAAGTCCAACTTGCTCCAGATTACGCCGTTAGTCAATTGATTGCTGGAGGCTGGCAGCTTCAGAACCGGGGTGATGACGCCATCGAAGATCTTCTGCAGCTCAGTCGACTGGGGATTACCGCTTATGAAACTTCGGATACCTATTCCAACGGACAAAGTCTCCTAGGTAAGTTTCTATCCAAAGCTCGGCAGTCACTCCCTAGCGAGAAATTTTTAGGTATTCAAATTCATACCAGATACACTGCACCGACAGCAGGTTCGGCGCCAAGCAAAGCCACTATAGTCGCTTCTGTCGATCGCTCACTTAGAGAATTGAACATCCCTCGATTAGATCTGTTGCAACTCCAATGGTGGAACCTTAACGTACCAGGCTTCGAGGAAACTCTGTCACTGATTGGTGACCTTCGAAAGGCTGGGAAAATACACCACATCGGCACGACAAACTTTGGCATCCAACTTCTACACCGCGCAATAGCAACCAATGTCCCTGTAATAACAAACCAGGTCCAATATTCAATACTTGATCGCCGAGCAGATAATCAACTTTCAAACTATGCAAAACGATGTGGTATCAATTTACTGACCTATGGTGCATTGGCTGGTGGGTTTCTTGCACGGAAGTGGGTCAGCGCCCATGATCCAGCTGATCACCCGATGCACCGTACCCAATTTAGTCCTGAATATCGTTCCATCATCGATATAGCTGGAGGCTGGAATGCATTCCAAAACTTACTGCGAGTGCTTAGCGCCATCGCCTCTAAGCATGGTTGTTCACTTTCTGCAATCGCTCTGCGATGGGTGCTACAAAAAGGACCCGGAAGCGGCGTCCTAATCGGCGCTTCCTCACCGAAAAGACTAATGGACCTTCTACCTGCGTTTGAGATTAATCTTTCGCCAACCGATGTGGCCACCATTCAAAAAACAGTACAACACTCAAACGAAGACGTGGGAATACTCGAGCGTGATGTTAATTCATCACTATTTGCCGCTGTACATTCCAATTAGTTTGGATCTCGGTCTCAGTTCTATCAGATTAGACTAAGTTAGATCATTCTGGTTGTAGCGCATTATTTGGCCGTGGCGTCCAGACTTATCTCGCTCGAGATCATAACAATCACCCACTGGTCCCATCCTTTTTTTCAGCACTGAATCTATGAGCAAATTGTCTTCATCCGTAAGTGCAAATTCAAAGACTCGCAGATTCTCTTTGATGTGACGTGTAGACGTTGCGCCAACTATCGCAGCCGTGACTCCAGGTCTGTCCAGAATCCAACGCAACGCGACAAGTGGAACAGTAACGTCATATCTATCTGCTATGTTATTTAAACAACCTAGCAGCTGCTGAAACATGTCCCAACCTCCAAAATCTTCAATAATTAATTTGTATTTTGTCAGGGATCTATTTGAGAATGGCCCCATGGGCTCAGGCTTCCCAATCCAATCAGAAGATAAAAACCCACCAGCAAGAGTCCCGTAACACAGCTGACTGATATTGTTCTGTAAGCTGAAAGGAATGAACAAATTCTCAGGTCGAACATCAATCAGAGAGTATTGGGGTTGGTTTGTTGTTATTGGAACATTTGCTTCCAGCAGCGCCCGCAGATGCGAAGTATTAAAGTTCGTAATTCCAATTCTTGCGATCTTTCCGGCTTCTCTTAACTCATTGAGCACAAGCGCGGCTTCAACAAAACCGGGAGTTCCATCGGGATCCCACCAATAATATTGAACCAGATCTAGCTGCTCTACCCGCATTCGCTTGAGAGAGCGATCAATAATACTTTCCAGGTATTGGCGATTGACTGTAGCCAATCGACCATAATCAGGCACTATCTTCGTATGTATCTGTACGATTTTTGCAAGCTCTGGGTAGGCGATCCGGAAATTACCTATGAGATCTTCAACTCCGGTGTAGTGATCCGCACAATCAAATGTTGTAATTCCATGCTCAACAAATGTTGCCATATCTTTTATCGCTTGGGTTGGGTCAACATCACCATGCCCACCAGCGAGGTGCCAACCTCCCTTAATCAGTCGAGAGATTGAATATCCTTTCTCCAACTCAATGCGCTCGATGTTCATTACTCACCGTCTCCAGTAAGCGGATTGGCTGTTGTTTGAGAATGAGAAAATGTTCGCCGACCCAGTCTATTGATCCTAAATCTTGATCCACAATTCGGATCAGGACACGCAACAAGATTGTCTGTTGACATCCAATCGTTGAGACTAGTTTCTCTCTGCTTAGCTGGAAGAAGAGGCAAAAGGGTGGCTAAGGTATAAATCGACCAGGTTTGTGATTCGGGAAACTCTAGATGCTCACCTCTTAGATAGAAACAGTCACCGGCTTTAGCACCACACCAACAGGGCTTGTCTCCCTCAAGCCACTCCACTCGTAAATCATAAAGTGAAAATGTATCTTCAGTCACGGATATCTCCTATGGACTGGATCAGTAATTTGAATCTGACTTAATACTCCACCCCAGCACGCAAAACCTTGGTCGATGTTGTAGCATTGTGTCTACCATTCTAGCCGAAGCGAATTTTCGATTGTTCTCGCTTACGAGGCGACAACAGTACAATAATTACCTGTCTTGTAATTTATGGCACCAGTAATGGAACTCCGCACTAATAACACCGCACTAATTGTTATCGACATGACCAATGGGTGGTGCTCACCTGACGGCCACATGACAAAACTAGGGTTTGATACAAACATGTGTCGGGAAACCGTAGGCAAGTGCAGCTCACTCATCAAATCCGCTCGCCAAAGTAAAGTGCCAGTGATATTTACACGACACATTTATCGTGAAGATTATTCCGACAGTGGCTTCATCGTTGACGAAATTATGCCTCAATTGAAGTTAGTTAAACCAGCTTCGGCTAACGCTTGGAGCAATCAAATTGTCAGTCAACTGGAACCTCAACCGGAAGACATCATAGTCAAAAAAAATAGATATAGCGCATTTTTATCTACGATTTTTGCAAACCATCTTAGGAGTCTATCCATCTCCGACCTGGTTCTATGCGGTGTCACAACGAGTATGTGTGTCGAAAGTACGGCAAGAGACGCCGCCCAACGCGATTACCGAACATTCGTGGTGAAGGATGCAACGGCCGATATCGAGGTCATTCGACACGAACGAGCACTCATCAACTTGGAGTTTGGTTTTGCCCATTTGATCTCTGTAGCCGACGCTACGGCCAAATGGGGTAATTGCTAATTCTTGTAGTCCCAGCCGTCAGGCGTTGTATCCTTTTAGGGCAGCCCCTAATAAAGATTCAAATGGCAATCGGGCACGCCAGCCGAGTTCTTGCTCTGCCAGTGTAGAGCTGAACATCGAGGCATTAGATGTGGCGTGATAACAGGCGGGATCCCGGACAACACTGGGTGATATTCCCATCGACTGTGCCCATTCTAGGGTGGGCTGTTGACTCATGGACCACGGTGCGACGGCAAAGTACAACTGCCAGGATGACGCTAGGCTGGATCTGGCTGCCGCAACAAAACTATCTGCAGCGTCCTCGGGCGCTATAAAAGAACGAGTTGCCGTCAAAGGTTCATTTAACGCATTGCTGTCCTGAGGTAGATCATAAGGCCACTTAACACCGTCCTGTTCTGAGAGTGCTAGTGCAGTTGCAATCGCGAGGTCTGGAAATACAACAAAAGCCGGTCTTAAACACACCACCTTGACATGACCTCGACGAGCAAAACATTGCCCTACAGTCTCAGCCACCTGTTTGCTCAAACCGTAAGCCTGCCGTGGACGGCACGGATGATTTTCATCAATCGGCAGATAGTCCGGCAGGGTCTCGTCACCAATTCCCAGTGCAGCAACGCTGGAACATAGCACCACACGCTGAACACCGGTCTTTTCTGCCGCTTCCAGCACATTCCACGTCCCTTGAACATTGATCTCAAAAAACGCCTGATCCGTCGCTGAAACCGCTGCGTCAAGCGCCGCCAGGTGAATTACCAAATCTCGGTCGACCATTGCAGATTGCAGGCTCTCGCGATCAAGAATATCCGCCTGGATCTGATCAACGTCGCTCCCGTAGCCCACCTTGTCGAAGTTGCGCACATCAAAACCCTGGGCCACAAGCGCCGTGTGCACATAACGGCCCAGGCGCCCACTGCCTCCAGTGAGGAGAACGCGATTCATTCCTGATCGAGCAGCGCTCTGGCGACCCTTGACCGGAATGCTGCCGTACCCTGCTCCCACACCGGCGACATGTCTACAGCACGAGATGCTGTTGGTGAATGGGCGGCAGCCTGAAGGTCCTCAAGCACTTCGATATCCTGATTCATGATTTCGCACCAGGCCTCGGCCGTGCGCCGACGCTCATCGGCCAGTTTCGGATCGGTTGCGTCTTCATCAATAAAATAAAAGTTTAGGTACTCGGTACAGCGAGCCGGGCCGTCAGGTTCTATCGCAACCAGCATCATATGACGCGGCTGCAGTTCGATCAGAGTATTCGGGTATAACGCAAGAATATCCTGGGAGGCCCGTTGCGCATCAGATAGTCGACTAAATTGGGTCAATTGATGACCTGATGATTTTGGCTTATCTGTCGCACCGGTGGTGTAGCAAATTCCGAACACCGTGTCATCGATATTGACGTCTGTAAAACGCCGGGCTGCAGCGGCATTACCGAGTTGCGGGTGAATCATCGGCAAGTGATAAGTGTCCAGGTAATTCTCGATCGCAAACTTCCAGTTGGCATCCACTTTCAAAGTGCGTTGTTCACCTAAGCTCAAGCGGGATAAATCATAGTTTTCCCAACGCGAAGTCACCGGGGCTACAAATTGTTCGAACTTGGGAGCTTTCCCGTCAATGTTCACGAATACCTGATCCAACCAGACCGCAACGCGTACGGGTTCCAGGCCATAGTGTGCTGGGTCAAAATCAGCCGGTGCGCTACGATCGCTGATCTTCCAGTGTGGCGTGCCACGCAACGCCCCGTCCATCCCATAAGCCCAGCCGTGATACGCACAATGCAAAAGTTTTCTCCCCTGGCACGGTGTCCGCAGCACTCGCGCACCGCGATGGCGACAGACATTGTGGAATCCCCGAATACATCCCTCTTCATCTCGCAGCAGAATCAGCGGAAGACCAGCCACCGTCACGGGAATTGCATCGCCTGGACTGGCCATCCGACTGGCACTGCCCGTATTGACCCAGGTGCGGGCAAACAGGACATCATTCTCCTGTTCATAAAGTTCAGGATCGTAGTACGCCGCGTACCCCTGTTCCTGGTTTGATCTCATCCCCAACTCCAGCGGTGCTGCTCAGGACGATGTTCGATTTCCACGCAATTAACGTTCACGCGCCCGGGCACGAACCGCGTCACCAAAGGCTTCAAACAGCCTGCGCGACAACGTATGGTTATGCGGCTCCCATTCCGCATGCCACTGTACCGCCACGGTGAAAGTGGTATCGTCTTTCAGACGTATCCCTTCAATCAAGCCATCTTCAGATACGGCTTCTACTGCGAACGCATCAGCCAGGGAATCGATTCCCTGTCCATGCAACGAATTGACTTGAATATCCGACTCACCCGCGATTCGCGCCAGACTGCCACTCAACGTCACCCGGTGACGCAGCTTAAATATTTCCTCAATCGTAATGTCCTCGTTGCGTGGCATACGGTGGTCGTCTTTCCCCTCGACCAGATGAACCCGGTAGTGTAGAGACCCCCCCATTGCAACGTTCATCTCCTGAATCCCCCGACACATACCGAAAATCGGCACGCCTTTATCGATGCAGCTTCTAACCAACAGTAATACCGTATCGTCCCGACCTGGATCTATCGGCTCATCGTCGGGGAATGGTTCTCCTGCAAAATGGTGTGGCTCGATATTGGCGCGACCACCCGGCAAGACTAGGCCATCGAGGCGGTCGGCAAGGCGGTCGCAATCGTAGTAATCCTTGATTCCGGGTAACAGTAAAGGCTCACAGTTTGCGAATTGTGAGACTGACCGCACAACCGTCTGGCCAGTACCGTGTGCAGCATAGCGACCGTTGGCCACTTCCATCAGGCTGGCCGCAATACAAACTAAAGGCTCAATATTGTGTGTCATGCATTAAAGACATCAATTCAAGCAGTTCACTGTAGTCCGACACAATGCGCCTAAACATAACATGTAGGTCCTGACACTGCCTCTCCAATACTGTAGAGGTCAGACCTCGGTGCATAAACCGCTATAGCTCAACCACGCAGATCGCGAACAAGTGCTGTCTGCGTGCTGGTCGAAACCTGCATGGCGTACCCATACGCTGGATGATCAATCCCGATGAGTAGTTTTTCCCCGGATCGAAGCGCACCGATCATCTGCTCAGTGAGCTCAAACCGCACGAAATGCACCGCTGAGGTTTTGTCAGCAGTCTCACGATCGAGATCCTCGTTCGCGATTGGTGTAACACGACTCAGATCCCCAGCCGCAAGCCACAAGGCTGCTTCTATCCCGATCAACCGCTGCAATTCTGCACGGCGTTCCTCTATGTCGGGAAATTCGATCATCATGGTTGCCTTGAGGTTACTGCCGTCAGGAATCAAAGGGTTATAGGCATCGAGTTCTTCCTGGATCTTGTCTGCCTCAAAGATGCGTTCCAGCCGCAGCATCTCCTGGATCTGATACTGCATAGTCAGAGCATCTTCAAAATAGAGAGTTACGTTGGGACCGATGGCTACGCGTCGATTATTCTTGTGCGCCATTACCCGCGCACGAAAATCCTCGCGGTCATTCGCATATTGTTCCAGGGTCATCAGACTCGCGTGTGTCAGTTTGTCCACAATCCGAACCCGTTTATATGCCGTAAGCCCTGCGTAACAGGGCTATAGGGTGGACAGCCTGGCTCCCGTCACCGACACCGTTCGCGAGGTGCTGACCTGCGATCGGACAATCACTGCCGTAGTAGTCCGGTTGTAGTTGCTGAATTCGATTCATCACAGGTCTGCCAATTTTCATAGCTTTATCGAAGGTCTCTGTCTTAACGCCGTAGGTTCCATCATGTCCGGAACAACGCTCCATAACTGTCACTACAGTGTCGGGTATCAGGCTCAATACATCACGGGTTTTGGGGCCAATGTTCTGGACTCGCTGGTGACAGGAGGCCTGATACAGCACATCACCCAGGCTTTCAGAAAATGCTGTATTCAGCTGTCCGGCTGCATGACGGAGCATCAGGTACTCAAAAGGATCGTAAAAAGCCTTCGCAACCCGGCTAACGTCCGGGTCATTCGGGAACATCAGTGGCAACTCCTGCTTGAACATCAACACACAGGACGGCACCAGCGCAATAAGGTCCCAGCCATCGTCTACCAGCCGGACCAGCGTTGGAATGTTCCTGTCTTTGGCGCGTTGTACAGACACTAAGTCACCCAGTTCAAGCTTGGGCATCCCACAACACCACTCCTTCTCAGCAATAGTCACGGCGATCGAATTGTGCTCGAGAACCGCCACCAAGTCGTCGCCCAGGTCCGGTTCGTTGTAGTTGCCGTAGCAGGTGGCGAACAGTGCGACCTTACCGCTGGTCGGCCCGGCTGACACCGACTGAGATTCATCGGTCAGACTTCTTTTCCCCAACCGTTTTCTCAATGAATTCGATTCGTAGGGTGGAACGCGGGCATCCGCGTGTATTCCGCCCACGGATTGCATCAGTTTTCGAATCGGTCGGGATCTGTTGGCCGTGTTCACAATTACCGAAATACCCGGCAAACTGGCTGCTTTCCCGACGCTATCCGTACTGGTGAGAACGCGATCCCGCAGCCTGGTACCTTTTTTCCGAAAACGGGTGGCCTTTGCCCGCAACATAAGATGTGGAAAATCGATACCCCACTCGTGCGGCGGTACATAGGGGCATTTGGTCATATAACACAGGTCGCACAGATAGCACTGGTCAACCACTTTCCAATAGTCCACCTGATCTACGCCATCAACCTCCAGGGTCGAGGATTCATCAACCAGGTCAAATAACGTTGGGAAGCTATCACATAAAGAAACACAGCGGCGGCAGCCATGGCAGTGATCGAAAACTCGTTCCAGTTCCGTAAAAAGATCGTCTTGGTTGTAAAAAGCTGGGTTCTGCCAGTCTATGGGGTGTCTGGTCGGAGTCTCAAGACTGCCTTCTTGGGGGGCTGTCACCTGTTCATCTGAAACGAAGTAGCTGTGCTACGGGAGACGGCATGCAGAACCGTCTCCCGCTGACTGCTCAGTCACCCAGTGAGTCCAACGCCTTCTGAAATCGGTTGGCGTGAGAGCGTTCAGCTTTGGCCAGGGTTTCAAACCAGTCCGCAATCTCATCAAAGCCCTCATCGCGTGCCGTCTTCGACATACCAGGATACATATCGGTGTATTCATGCGTCTCGCCGGCCACAGCTGCCTTGAGATTGTCCGAAGTACTGCCTATCGGCAGTCCCGTCGCCGGATCGCCGGTCTCCTCAAGATACTCCAGGTGTCCGTGTGCGTGACCGGTCTCGCCTTCGGCGGTTGAACGAAAGACGGCCGAAACGTCGTTGTACCCTTCTACATCCGCTTTCGCGGCGAAATACAAATAGCGCCGGTTGGCCTGCGATTCACCGGCAAAGGCATCTTTTAGATTCTGTTCCGTCTGCGTATCTTTGAGTGACATGGTGTCCTCCAGTTCAATTTTATAGGGTTTCAAGTAGAGAATTCCGCCCACGCGGTCCTCGACCTGAGCTACTGTAGGTCAAAGCATCTGATATGTATAATCGTTTATTCATATCGAACTAATTGGTTTTACCTATTATTAAGTCATGAATCTACGGGATCTACGCTACCTGATTGCGCTTGGCGACACCCTCCATTTCGGCCAGGCGGCAGAACACTGTTTTGTCAGCCAGCCGACACTTTCTGGACAGATCCAAAAGCTCGAGCAGGAACTGGGCGTAGCACTGTTTGAACGCACCAACCGATCGGTTCGAATCACACCCATCGGGCTGCAGATCACCAGCCACGCGCGCCAGATTCTCGAACAAGTCGATGCTATTCATGCGCTGGCTACCGGGCATAAAGGTCCTTTAACCGGTCCACTTCGCATTGGCGCAATTCATACTTTAAGCCCCTATTTGCTGCCTCTGCTTATGATCGAACTGCGCGACCGGCACCCGGAACTCGTCTTAGAAATCACAGAATCCACGACTGATCTGCTGCTTCAGGCGTTGCGCGAACACCGGCTGGATGCCGCGTTGCTCGCAACACCCCCAAACCGCCACGACCTCGAGGCGATCAACCTGTTCGAGGAGCCATTCTGGCTGGCACACCCCCGCGATCACGCGCTTTACACGCAAGACGATATCCGATTGGAGGATCTTGCCGGGCTTGACGTCCTGTTGCTGTCACAAGAACACTGCCTATCAGAACAGGTCATGGCAGCCTGCCAACTGACCGAACGTCCGGAAACCGGGCCCATGACAGGACTTAAAGCATCGAGCCTTGAAACACTGGTACAGCTCGTTGGCATGGGAATCGGCGTAACCCTGGTCCCGGCGCTGTCGGTGCACGCCGGTCGCCTGGCAGTCAGTGGAGTCATACTGCGTGAACTGCAAATTCCCCAGGCCTTTCGTCAGGTTCGGCTGGTCTATCGGGCCAGCTTTCCACGGCAAGCCGGTCTTGAACTGTTATCGGACAACATACGACGCATCCTGCCGAACACTGTCAGACCCAGTCATTAGCCGGTCGCAGACCCACCCAACCAGAGCATGGCCATCGGGTCGGGACCCTTCTGATCACTTGCTCAGAGTATGACGTAAACGTAAACTCAATTCCGTATACGTAATAGCCAATACACTCCAGAGAAGAACCCATGACAACAAGTGATGCCCACCCGCAACCGTGGTTGCACCATTACCCCGAAGGGATTGACTGGTCCACACCACTGACCCGTCGGGCACTCAATGAGTACATCGATGACGCAGAAATTCGGTTCGCTGACCGGCCAGCAATTGACTTTCTTGGTCGCAAAACCACCTATGCGCAGCTGGCAACACATATCAGACAGGCTGCCAAGGGTTTTCAGAACATGGGCGTCACAAAAGGGAGTCGGGTCGGCCTGTGCCTACCCAATACCCCGTACTCGGTCATTTGCTATTTTGGCGCACTGCGTGCCGGTGCCACCGTAGTCAACTACAACCCTCTGTATGTTGAACGTGAGCTCGCATTCCAGATCTCCGACAGTGAAACAGAGATTATGGTCACGATGGACCTTAAGCTGCTTTACCCCAAAGTCGCCGCGATGCTCAGCCAGACCGAAAGCCTGCAACAGATCGTTGTCTGCCGAATGTCTCCCATCCTGCCACCACTGAAGGGTCTTTTATTCGGTATCGTCAAACGCAAAGAAATCGCGGCAGTCACTGACGACGAAACGACCATGCGGTTTGAAGATCTGATCAACAACGACGGGCAACCCGAAGAGGTAGAGATCGATATTGAGCAGGACATTGCTGTGCTGCAATACACCGGCGGCACCACCGGCCGGTCCAAGGGAGCGATGCTGACACAGGCCAATCTGTCCGCCAACATCTCACAGATGCTTTCGTGGTTCCCGGGTCTTAGGCCCGGTGAAGAGAAAATAGTCGGTGTGCTGCCTCTTTTCCACGTGTTTGCAATGACCGCTGTGATGAACTTCGCAGTGGCGTCGGGCACTGAGATGATTCTGTTACCCCGCTTCGAACTGGAACAAACCCTGAAGACCCTGAGCGCTAAAAAAGCGACACTGTTCCCAGCCGTACCGACCATATACACAGCCATCAACCAGGCTCCGGACCTGGCCAAGTATGACCTGTCATCGATCCGCTACTGCATGTCAGGTGGTGCGCCCCTACCGCTGGAAGTCAAGCGCCAATTTGAACAGATCACTGGCTGTAAACTGGTAGAAGGTTATGGTTTGAGCGAATCCTCGCCCGTTGCCACCTGTAACGCAATGACTGGCACCAATAAAGAGAACTCGATCGGCCTACCGGTGCCAGGAACAGATATCACCATACACGACCTCGAAGCCCCACATGATCTCGTACCCGTCGGAGAGCGCGGCGAAGTCTGGATCAAAGGCCCCCAGATCATGAAGGGCTATCTCAATCAAGCAGAAGAGACCACGGACACTCTTCGCGATGGCTGGCTACGGACCGGCGACGTCGGCTACATGGACGAAGAGGGTCACTTCTTTCTGGTCGACCGACTCAAGGACCTGATTCTGTGCAGTGGTTATAACGTATACCCGCGCATGGTCGAGGAAGCAATCTACCTACACTCTGCGGTTTCGGAGGTCACCGTTATCGGCATCAAAGACGAATACCGCGGCGAGAGTCCCAAAGCCTTCGTTAAGCTCAAACCCGGCGAATCGCTCAACGAAACAGACTTGAAACAATTTCTGGAGGACAAGCTCTCCAAGATCGAGATGCCCTCACATATCGAGTTCAGAGACGAACTGCCCAAAACGATCATCGGGAAATTATCCAAGAAGGAGCTTGTGGCTGAGGAACAGGCCCAGCAAGCGTAGGCTGGTAGGTGATGGGAAATGCGCTCACTGAACGTGATGCCGATAGCATCTATAGTGTTACGGAATTGGCAAATCTACTTGGCATCACACCACGGGCCATCCGTTTTTACGAATCCAAGGGACTGGTGTCCCCTCGTCGAGCTGGCACGACAAGGGTTTATAACTATCGAGATCGTGGCCGCCTGCAGATAATCTTGCGTGGCAAGCGACTGGGATTCAGCCTGGCCGAGATCGGGGAGTACATGCATCTGTATGATGCTAACCCCAGCCAGAGCGAACAACTCACGATGCTGCTGGAAAAAGTCAACCAGCGACTAAATTCGCTCGAGCGTCAGAAATCTGATCTTACTGCACTGGCCGCCGAGTTGAACGACATCCGGCTACAGGCACTCGATGCACTGAACCGGACTAACAGTCAAGCCCGAACAGGTACAAACTGAACGCTTAAGAACAACACAGGCAAACCAGCTCATCTGGCATGACTTGCACTGTGTGATCCAGCGACTATCAACAGGAGACGATCCAATGAAAAACGTTGTCATTGCCGGCTATGCCCGCTCACCGTTCCACTTTGCCCACAAGGGCCTGCTGGCTAAGGTCCGACCCGACGATCTGGCAGCACAGGTTGTTCGCGGCTTAATAGACCGAACCGGTGTCAATGTCGATGACATAGAAGATCTAATTCTCGGTTGTGCATTTCCCGAAGGTGAGCAGGGATTAAACATGGCCCGCCTGGTTGTGCTGATGGCAGGCCTGCCTATCAGCGTTGCCGGCACCACAATCAACCGGTTCTGTGGTTCTTCGATGCAGTCCATTCACAATGCGGCCGGAGCGATTCAGATGAACGCTGGTGAGGTCTTCATCTGTGCGGGCGTCGAGTCCATGAGTCGCGTCACCATGGGTGGATTCAATCCAATGCCCAATCCTGCACTGCTGGAATCCAACCCGGCGGCTTATATATCGATGGGTGAAACAGCCGAAAACGTCGGTAAAGAATTCAACATCGATCGTGAAGAACAAGAACAGTTTGCTGTTCTGAGTCAGCAGAAAGCTGCTGACGCCCAATCACAGGGCAAACTGGAACAGGAAATCGTACCGATCCAGATGAATGGGCTAACCGTCGATACTGATGGCTGCCTGCGACCCGGCACCTCAGCCGAAGATCTGGCGGGCCTGAAGCTGGCTTTCGATGAGAATGGCAGCGTGACGGCTGGCACCTCCTCACCACTGACCGATGGTGCAGCGGCAACGCTGGTGTGCTCAGAGACCTACGCCCAGGAAAACGGACTGGAACCCATCGCCCGAATCAAGAGCATCGCAGTCTCAGGTTGTAAACCTGAAACGATGGGTCTCGGCCCAATATTTGCTTCACGCAAAGCGCTGGCCCGCGCCGAATTGAGCGCAGACGCTATCGATGTAGTGGAGATCAACGAAGCCTTCGCCACCCAGTCGATCGCATCTGTTCGTGATCTGGACCTTGATATCGACAAAGTCAATATCGACGGCGGTGCAATCGCCATCGGTCACCCACTAGGTGCAACCGGCGCGAGGATCACGGGCAAAGCCGCGCAGCTTCTCAAGCGTGAAGGTGGCCGCTACGCACTGTCAACTCAGTGTATCGGTGGTGGCCAAGGGATCGCCACTGTGTTGGAAACTGTCGGAACATGACGAATATAGACAAGGTCGCTGTGATCGGCGCCGGTGTCATGGGCGCCGGTATCGCAGCCCATGCCGCTAACGCCGGCATAGCGGTCATTCTGCTCGACGTGGTCCCCGATGGTGCGTCCAACCGCAGCGTGTTGGCCGAAACAGCTGTGAACAAATTGCTTAAGGCCAACCCGGCTCCGCTGATGCACAGGCGAAATACCCGCCATATTCAGACAGGCAATCTCGACGATGATCTGAGCTTGCTGGCAGAATGCGACCTGGTGATCGAAGCAGTTATAGAGGACCTAGAGATCAAGCAGGATCTCTACAGACGGGTAGACACCGCTCGCAAGCCTGGCTCGATCGTCACATCGAACACGTCCACGATCCCACTGGCGAAACTGGTGAGCGGATTACCTGAAGGTTTTGCCCGTGACTTTGCGATCACCCATTTTTTTAACCCGCCGCGGTATCTGCGGCTACTGGAAGTGGTGGCTGGCACGCACACCCGGGCGGATGCGATCACGTCGCTTCAGGTCTTTGGCGACCGGATGCTGGGCAAGAGCGTTGTTCAGTGTAAGGACACACCTGGATTCATCGCCAATCGCATCGGTATCCTCTGGACCACAAGTGCGATCCGATTCGCGTTTGAGGATCAGTTATCAGTTGAAGAAGCAGACGCCATTGTCGGCCGGCCCATGGGTATACCTAAAACAGGCGTGTTTGGCCTGATGGACCTGGTGGGTATTGATCTGCAGCCGCATGTATCGGCCTCGATGCTGTCTTCTCTGCCCGAACAGGATATGTTCAGAGATCTACACCAGGAATCCGAACTGATAGCACGTATGATCCGTGAGGGCTATACCGGCCGCAAAGGTAAAGGTGGTTTTTACCGCCTCAACCGTACCAACGGAAAAAGAATCAAAGAGTCTCTGGACCTCGAAACAGGCGAATATCGGGCAGTACGGAAAGCAGACCTTGACAGTATCGGCGCCGGTCGCGATGGCCTGCGCGCTCTGGTAGAACATCCGGACAAAGGTGGCCGATACGCCTGGCGTGTACTCGCCCACACATTGAGCTATGCCGCTTCGCTGGTACCCGAAATAGCCGACGATGTGTATGCGATCGACGAGGCCATGCGAAACGGATATGCCTGGAAATGGGGACCATTCGAGATGATCGACCAGCTCGGACCGGGCTGGTTCGCCGCACAGCTGCGCGAATCCAGTATGGCCGTGCCACAGCTGCTGGACCAGGTCGGAGACGGTACGTTCTATCGGACAGAACAAGGTGTGCTGCAGTATTTTGGAACCGATGACACCTATCACAACGTAGCCAGGCCAGATGGTGTGCTCCTGCTACAGGACATTAAACGCGCGACTACGCGTATCGTCGGCAACGGTTCTGCTAGTCTGTGGGATATCGGGGATGGGGTTGTCTGTCTCGAGTTTCATACCAAAATGAACAGCATCGATCCGGGCATCATGGCCATGGTCGAAAAAGTATTGAAGGTAGTCCCTGCGGAGAATTACAAGGCGCTGATTATCCACAGCGAGGCAGCCAACTTTTCGGTCGGCGCCAATATCGGCCTTGCCCTGTTTGCAGCCAATATTGCGGGCTGGCCCGAGATCACGAAATCGATTAAAGCTGGCCAGGATGCCTACCAAGCACTCAAGTACGCGCCCTTCCCCGTGGTCGGTGCGCCATCCGGTATGGCACTCGCTGGTGGTCTGGAAATTCTGCTCCATTGTGATGCTGTACAAGCGCACGCGGAGACCTACATGGGTCTGGTCGAGGTTGGCGTCGGTCTGGTCCCGGCCTGGGGCGGCTGCAAAGAAATGCTGGCTCGCTGGCATCACAATCCCAAAGGTCCTCAGGGACCGATGCCGGCCGTGACCCGCGTATTCGAAACCATCGGCACAGCCGCTGTCGCACGATCTGCCGACGAGGCCCGAGATCTTCTATATTTGCGCGACGGGGACGGCATCACCATGAACCGGGACCGGTTGCTGGCTGAAGCCAAAGCAAAGGCTCTGCAGCTCGCCGACAACTATATACCGCCCCAACCCGCCGAATACGCGCTACCCGGTCCCACCGCCGCAACAGCAATGAACCTGGTGCTCAATGACTTCCATAGAGCCGGCAAAGCGACCGATCACGATGTTACTGTCGGCAAAGCACTGGCCTGGGTGCTCTCCGGCGGCAAAACCGATATGACCGAATCGATCACCGAAAATCATCTGCTGTCGCTCGAACGACGCACTATTGTCGAACTGCTCAAAACATCGTCTACCCTGGACCGCATCGAGCACATGCTAGAAACAGGCAAACCACTTCGCAACTGAATCAACGTCGCAGCAAAGATTCTCGGGAAACCAAAACATGGTCAGCTATACCGCACCCTTGCGCGACATGCGCTTTATTTACAACGAACTCTTTGACTCCAGCGAAATCACTGCGTTGCCGGGTTGTGAAGATGCAACGCCGGATCTGGTTGATGCCGTTCTAGAAGAAGCGGCCAAACTCTGCCAAAACGAACTGTTCCCATTGAATCGAACCGGTGATGAGGAAGGTTGTCAATGGAATAACGGCGAAGTTACGACCCCTGCTGGTTTCAAGGAAGCCTATGCGAAATACATCGAGGGCGGCTGGAACGGACTGGCTTGTTCTCCCGAACACGGCGGTCAGGGTATGCCCGGTGCGCTCAACGTTCTGGTTGAAGAAATGATGTGTTCTTCCAATATGGCATTCGGTATGTACGCCGGGCTCACCCGAGGCGCCTACCGCGCGCTCAACGCCTTTGGCTGTACCGAATTGAAAGCCCTTTATCTGCCCCGTCTGGCGAGCGGCGAGTGGTCCGGCACCATGTGTCTGACCGAACCGCAGTGCGGCACGGACCTTGGCCTGATTCGCACACGGGCAGAACATGACGACGATGGCAACTATGCCCTGAGAGGCACGAAAATCTTCATTAGTGCTGGTGAACACGATCTCTCATCTAACATCATTCACTTGGTATTGGCCAGACTTCCCGATGCACCGGCAGGGATCAAAGGCATCAGTTTGTTTCTGGTCCCGAAGTTTCTGCCCGATGAAAACGGGGATCCTGGTCAACGCAATACAGTCACCTGCGCATCAATCGAAAATAAAATGGGCATCAAGGCCTCCGCAACTTGTGTGATGAACTTTGATGATGCCAAAGGCTGGCTCGTCGGCGAACCCCATAAGGGCATGCAGGCAATGTTCACGATGATGAACGATGCTCGACTGGGCGTTGGGATGCAGGGCCTGGGGCTTGCTGAAATCGCACACCAGTCGGCCGTTGATTATGCCCGTGAGCGGTTGCAGGGCCGGTCGATCAGCGGCACCGTGCATAAAGACAAACCCGCAGATCCCATTATCGTACACCCGGATGTGCGGCGGATGCTGCTGACCATGCGTGCGTTTACCGAAGGCGCGCGAGCCATGGCAGTGTGGATCGCCCGACACATCGACCTGCGCGACCGGGCAACCGATGCTGACACCCGCCAGGCTGCAGATGATATGGTCCAACTGCTGACACCCATCGTCAAAGTCTACTTCTCCGACGGTGGCTTCGAGATCACCAACCTATGCATCCAGGTCTACGGTGGTCACGGCTATATTCGTGACACTGGCGTCGAACAGTACGCCCGAGATGCCCGCATCGCCCAGATCTATGAAGGGGCCAACGGTATCCAGGCACTGGATCTTGTCGGACGAAAATTGCCCGCCCATATGGGCCGCTACCTGCGTCGGTTTTTTCACCCCGTACAAGCCTGGATCGATGACAACACCACTCAGCCGGAACTACACCCCTTTGTACTGCCGCTAGCAAAGGCCTTCGGCCGATTACAGATCGCAACCGGACAAATCGCACAGAGCGGTCTGCAAAACCCGGACGAAGCCGCTGCCGCCTCAACTGACTACCTCAGACTGTTTGGTCTGGTTGCTTTTGCCTACCTCTGGGCCCGTATGGCAAAGGTCGGTCTCGATCACCAGACCGATGATGAAGCAGATTTCTACGCGGCCAAAGTAGCCACCGCAAAGTTCTTCATGGACAAGATCCTACCCCAGACCGGTGCACTGTTTTCATCCATCATGGCCGGTTCAGGCAGCATCATAGACTTTCCAGAAGCATCGTTCTAACTACAGCGCCAAACGAATTACCGGCAGCCCATCGGCAAACAGCATCGAAAAAGCACGGCGAACTGTTGACGACAACAACACAACGCAATCAACCCTCATCTCGCGATCTAACGCAGGGTAGTCTCAACCGCCACGTTCTGCGCTTAACTGGGCCGATGATTATCGGCCTGCTTGCCATTTTCGCGGTCGATCTTGCTGATGCATTCTGGGTTGCACGCCTGGGCACGCTGGAACTGGCGGCACTGGGGTTTTGTTTTCCAGCGGTGCACGTTATTTTCAGTATCAGCTTAGGCCTGTCGACAGCTGGCACTGCCGTGATGGCCCAACGGATCGGCGCCGGTAACACCGACAATGCCCGAAATTTCGCCCGCGACAGCCTGATCATATCTATTCTACTGATGGCAGCTGTCGCGGCTATCGGCCTGCTGACCATGGATCTTATTTTCAGTGCGATGGGTGCGACGGGCACCACACTCGTGCAGATCAAGAGTTTCATGAGCGTTTTTTATCCCAGTGCGCTGGTGCTGGTCATACCGATGGTCGCAAACGGCATGCTCCGCGGTGCCGGCGACACCCGCTGGCCGGCCATCATCATGGTGATCGTGGCGGTACTCAATGCTGGCCTTGACCCGTTGCTGATATTCGGTGCTGGACCCATACCGGCACTAGGGCTTAAGGGCGCTGCCTGGGCCACATTGCTCGCCCGGGTTGTCTCGGTGTTCATTGCTCTTGGGATTCTGCACTACCGCGAACGCCTGATTTCCTGGTCCAGGCCCACCTGGCAAAGCCTGGTTGAATCGCTCCGACATATCGGCCGGATTGGGCTCCCCAGTGCAACCACCAATGCAATCACACCACTGGCCACGGGGCTGGTCACAGCAGTGGTGGCCGGATTCGGTGATGCGGCAGTTGCCGGTCTAACGACCGCCATGCGGATCGAAGTGTGTGCACTATTGGGGGTTTTTGCGCTTGCAGTGGGCAGCTTTCCGGTCATGGCCCAGAACTATGGCGCCGGAAATAGTGAGCGTCTCCTAACCGCCCGGAAATTCACGCTCTCGACTGGTGTTGTTATCTCGCTGGTCGTGGCCATACCGGTGTACCTGTTTGCAGCACCACTGACCGGCATTTTCATCAGCGGTGGCCTCGTGCAGGAAACAGCAACCACCTTTCTCAAGATCGTACCGTGGTCCTGGGCCGGGTTTGCCCTTGTCTTCATGATTTCAAGCATCCACATGGCAACGGGCAGACCTTTTCTGGGTGCAAGCCTGACACTCGTACGCCTGCTTGCCCTGCTGATCCCGTTGACCTGGCTGTTGTCCCGCCACTTCGGACTGCCCGGCGTTTTTATGGCCTTTGTACTCGCCAACCTGTTGAGCGCCGTAGCAGGACTGACCACTTTTTACTTGTTCAAACCGCGAAACCATACTCAGTGAGCCGTTATCGTGAACCCGTGCACCCTATACTTGCCACCTCTGACCCAACACCGTTTATAAAAGCCATGTCAGCAAACATTACCCGATACCTCCAGCCTGGCCCCACGGTGCAGAGTGAGGATGATGCCGTGATCGCATTCGCACACCGGGCAATCGGATCGGAAACTGATCCGATTGAGCAGGTCCGGTGCTTGTTCTATGCTGTGCGCGACCAAATCCGATACGACCCTTACCAGATGGACCTTTCAACCCAGGGTCTTTGTGCCACACGCACCCTGGAAACCGGGCACGGCTGGTGTGTCTCCAAGGCTGTCCTGCTGGCCGCTGCCTACCGGTCTGTCGGTATCCCCGCGAGCCTCGGCTATGCCGACGTCAGAAATCACCTGTCCACCGAGAAACTGAGGCAGTATATGCAAAACGATATCTTCTACTGGCATGGTTATACCTCGATCTACGTTGACGGTAAATGGGTCAAAACGACACCGGCATTCAACATTGAGCTGTGTGAAAAATTCAAACTCAAGCCGCTCGACTTCAACGGGGTGGAGGATTCGATCTATCACCCTTTCGACCTTGAAGGCAACCAACACATGGAGTATCTGAACGATCGAGGTCACTATGTCGAACCACCCGTGGATAAAATTCGCGCGACCTTCCAGAGTGAATACGCCAGCTGGGCTGACGGCAGCGAAACCGTCAGTCGGGATTTTGAATCCGACGTCGATCTGGAGACCCGTAACTAGTCATTTACTTCAGCAGCTGCGGGTTCCGGGCTACCGATAGACGCGTCGATGTCTGCCAGCAGTCGGTAGATTGCTCTTCGCTACAAACTGTATCAGGCGACCCAAAAAGCTTTTTCTAGATCGTCGAAGTCGGACGCGGGGCCCTCGAACTTATTGCGACCCAGTTCCAGCACATACACGTAGTCGGATATATGCAGCGCGTGACGGATTTCCTGATCGACCAGTAGAATGGTTAGACCTTCCTGTTCGGTAAGGACGGTAAGCATTTCATAAACTTCTTCTGAGAGCATTTTTGATAACCCGGCAGTGGGTTCGTCAACCAGCAGCATTTTAGGTTCTGCCATCAGGGTGCGACTGATCTCAACCATGCGCTGCTGTCCGCCGGACAGCTCTCCTGTGACCTGTTTCCGCTTGTCCTTCAGTACCGGAAAACGCTCGTAGTTCGCCTCCATTTTTTCGGCGATCTGCTTCTTATCTCGTTTGAAGGTCCACCCACCCAGTTCCAAATTCTCTTCTACCGACATGTCTTTGAAGATGCCCGGCTGCTGCGGGATGTAGGCCAGGCCTTTGAGGATCCGCTGGTGGGTGGGCACATCAATGATGTCCTCACCTTCCAAAAGCACCTGACCCTCGTTCGGACGCAAAAACCCGAACACAGCCTTCAGCGCCGTTGACTTACCAACCCCGTTGGCGCCCAGGATGGCTGTTATCTGATTCTTGCGTGCCTTGACGTTGAGATCCTGCAAAATATTCAGGTCCTTGTAGTAACCCACGTACAGACTGCGCAACTCGAGAACGATGTCTTCGGTGGCATCACTCATTGCGCTTCACCTGCCGCATCGTGCTGGCCGGTTCCGGAACGATCCTCAGTCGAGCCCAGATAAGCCTCGATAACCACCGAATCATTTTTTACAGCGTCGGGGGTATTGTCTGCAATCAGGTCGCCATAATTCAGCACCAGCAGGCGCTTGCATAGGGCGAATATCGAATCCATCTGGTGACTGATGATGATCATCGCCTTACCCTGCTCGTTGACCCGGCGGATGTACTCGTAAATAACTTCCATCATCTTGGGGTGCACACCGGCAAAGGGCTCGTCAAGAATAATAATATCGGGATCCAGCATCAGTAGCCGACCCAGCTCCAGCAGTTTCTGCTGGCCACCGGACAGTGCCCGTGCATATTCATTGCGCAAGTGCTCTAGAGTGAGGGACTCAAGCACTTCCAGTGCCTGTTCCTTGAGCTCATGTCCAATATGACTTTTGCGCAGTGCCAGCGCAGGCACATACAGATTTTCCAGCACAGTCATACGCCTGAAGGAACGCGTGACCTGAAAAGTGCGACCCAAACCCGATTTAGCAACTTCAAACGGGGGCAACTGGTCGATGCGTTTGCCATTCAGGTATACCGTGCCGCTGTTGGGCTTTATTGCCCCGTCCAGGACATTTGTTAGCGTGGTCTTGCCAGCGCCGTTCGGGCCTATCAATCCGATCATCTCTGCGCCCTTGACCTCGAAGGACACATCCTTCAACACATGGTTGCCGCCGAAACGCTTGTTCAGCCGGGATACTGAAAGCTCGATCATGAATGCCCTCCCGATGTACTCGGCGCCCCATTATCAGGCTCACGGCCGGTAAGCTTCGCAACCGTCTCGGCAGCGACATGCGCACGCGTGAAATAGTTGATGAGCGGCGGCAATAAGCCATTGCGGGCAAAGCGCAGCGTCAGCATCAGCACAAGACCAAAGAACACCAAGCGCCACAGTGTCATATCAATGACCACATCACCGATAGTAAAACTGATGCGCAGCATTTCCAGAGTAAATTCGATCAGGATCGCACCTATTGCAGCGGCGATAAAGTTCTCAACACCGGCAATAACCGCCATCGCAACGACCAGACTCATCTGCAGGATCATCAAGTTGTTCGGTGTGATGATTGTGACGTAGTGCGCCTGAACGGCCCCAGCAAGCGCCGCCATCATCGAGGTGATGACAAACACCATAATCTTGTAACGCGTAATGTTGACCCCTAGCGCAGCTGCTGCATCCTGGTCTTCGCGCAGCGCGCGGACAAATAGACCAAAACGCGAGCGGGACAGCCAATAAAGAATAGCCAGGCAACCCAGCAGCAGAAAGAACATTACGAAATAAGGCGGAATCTTGTCGGTTTTACTGAAGACATGCCCGGCGATGGTGATCCCATTTTCAAACAGACTGGGCAGCTCGATACCCGCCTGACCCCGGGTGATCTGAATCTCGGCACTAATAGTTGCGCGTAGAATCTCGGAAAAACCCAGCGTGAAAAGTGCCAGGTAGGCGGCGCGCAGGCGCAGTACCAACAGCCCGATGAGCAGGCCAAATATACCGCCGACGAGCGTACCCAGGATAATACCCAACCATACCGGCATGCGAGTTACCGCTACTGCGCCATCCCATTTTTCCATTGCCTGCGCCAGGCAATCCTGAGCAAGCGTTGTTGATGTTACCCCTATCGGATTCTTGATAACGAGGTAATTGCTACCCAGGGCAAATTCAGTACAGATGCCAGTGGGCTCAGGTGAGATAAAAAGATAGTGACAGAACAACGCCGTTGTATAAGCACCCAACCCCATGAAAGCCATGTGGCCGAATGAAAACTGGCCGGCAGACCCTGCAAGCATGGACCAACTCGATGCCAGAATCGCGTAAAAGAATCCGACGATGCAGATGTGCATGATGTAGTCGTAGTTGCCAGCCGTATAAACAAACGGGAACAAAATGAAAAACCCAATGAGGGCTAACCCAAGGGCATGAGGTACGTATTGTTTTTTCAAAACTTACCGTGCGCCCCGCTGGCGAATTTCCTGCCGAATAGGCCCATGGGTCTGAGCAACAACATTAAGACCAAAATAATCATCCCATAGGCAGGGATATAACTGGAAGCCTTCTGCGGATTGGGCACACACCCTGTTCCCGCAGCCTCGACCAGGCCAACGGTTATTCCGCCGACAAAGGCCCCAGGCAGCGAACCTAGCCCACCCAACACAACGATAACAAAAGAGCGCATCTCCGGAATTTGACCAACGATTGGGAGCCACGAAAAAGCCTGGACCAGCACGGCACCGGAAAGCGCCGCGATCATTCCGCCTAGCGCAAACGCCAGCATGTTCATCCGGTTTGGATTGATGCCTGCGATTGCCGCAGCATCACGATCCTGGCTGACCGCTCGCAGTCCCTTACCTGTCCATGTCTTGTGGAGAAAATACAGCAGCGATATGAGTACCATAATCGACAACACAGCTGCAACAAATCGTGGATTTGATATCGAGACCGTATCGAACAACTCCATATTGCCTCGGCTGGTCTTGATGAGCCAAGGATCAGATGCCTCGGGTAACCGAATCCTGGGGAAATCAAAAAATCTTTTAACCTTTACGGGGTTCGCTCCCGCCAGCGCTTGAACTAGATAAACCAGCGTGAACGAAAAACCGAAGGTGATAAGAATTCCATATTCTACGGGCCTATCTACTCGGCCGTCGTACATTGGTGTAAGGAACAGCCGTTCAAAAGTCGCCCCAAGAATAAATGTCAACGCGCACGCGCCGACCACACCAATTAATGGATGAGTACCCGGGAACCACACCACAACGATGTGGTAGACCAGCATGCCACCAATCATGTAGAAAGTGCCGTGGGCAAAGCTGACAATTCCAAGGATTGAAAAGATTAGCGTCAGCCCCAAGGCCATCAGACCGTAGATGATGCCGATAATCAACCCATTGGTAATCTGAGATGCCACGAAAGAGCCGTTGGTCACACAAATGTTTTCGGGATCTGCCAGGGCAAACGCCACGACAATAATGCCCACCACTACTAATGACGACAGGACGATCGCAGCCCGGCTTATATCTGGAGACTTCCTCCACAATGGCACCAATCCTATGGGGCCAAACGCGGCGCCGATCAGTGAACCACCAAGCGTGGCATTGGAGGTATCTAGATCCTTACGTAGGTAGACACGGCGGGTTATCAGACCGCCAACGACACCCCAGAATATCAACCAGAGAATAGTTAACCAAAAAATACTCGAGTACTGCATTAACTGATCAGGGGTAGCCCTGCTGTAAGGAAATGATTCATGCTAAGCATTGCAAAAAAGACAGCGGGGCAAGGCTCGCGCCCACCCCGCTGCTTATTCTGACCAAATATTCGAATTAATTACCGATGTAGATCGGATCACCTGTCTTATACACATCCGGGAATACGATCGTCATAGTGTTCGATGGTTCACCCTCTTTTTGGTACTGGACCATAGTAATCGCGGGATCTGGCCACTGGTGCCACCACTCATCACCTTTGCCGTCTGCGCTAGGATCTTTCTTCGACCCGTAGGGGAAGTAAATACGACCCAACGCGCCATCGTGGCTGATATTTTCCAACGCAGTCACAATTGCATCACCGTTGGTAGAACCCGCTTCATTAATCGCCTGGGCGATCACACCGATGGAGTCGTAAGCTTCCAAGGCATAACTTTCCACACCGGATTTACCAGTCTGTGCCTTGTAGTCATTGGCCATCTTGAGTGCTCGCTCGTTATACATGGTCTCTGGCACACCGATCCGAGCCATAAATGCCATATTTCCGTCAGGCACGTTCTCCCACCAGGCCTTGCTCTCAAGTCCGGCTTGGTTGGCGTGAAACATCATATCCATGGGGCCGATACCCGCATCTGCTGCCTGTTGCGTATAGTTATAACCCGCTTCACCCGTGAGCAGAACGATCACATAGTCGGGGTTTCCAGCCTTGACCCGTTCGACAATTCCAGCAAAATCCTGGGTACCAATGTCTACACCGAAAGTCACACTGTCGATACCTTTTGATTTCAGCCCTTTCTCACACTCCGCCGCGGCTGGAATTCCGTAGTCGGTATTCTCCGTGACGATTGCGACCTTCTTTACACCAGGCGCTTGGGCTGCAAACTTCCAGATCACGCCCGATGCCCAGGAACTGAGCGGTGCGATTCGAAAAATGTACTTCTGCTTATCACCGGTGATGGTGTCATTCCAGGTTTCAGCAAAAACTACCGGAATACCACGATCGTTCGCCACATCCTTACCAGCAACACCGACAGAACTATGGTAACCACCGCCGACCGCAACCACACCGTCTTGTGTGATTAGCTTTTCCATCAAGGCTCTTGCCTTCTCGGGCAACCCTTCCGTATCTGCTATAACAACTTTTATGTCACAACCCAGTACACCGCCCGCTGCGTTGACATCTCGTTCTGCAATCAACATGGCCGCACGCATTGCCTCACCACCCGTTACCGAACCCGGCGCAGATAGCGGTGCCAACCCGCCGATCTTAATCGGACAATCCGCTGCCATCACCTGAGTTCCGATTCCCATCAGACCCAGAGTCAGCATTACTAGAAATTTCTTCATGTCTTTGCCTCCTTTATAGACGTTAATTCTATTCACTCGCGTGACTTGCCAAGCGAACGAGACCAATACTAACCGAAATTATGGATATTCACAGGATCATGTGGTATCCAGTGCCCTGAGGTACTGACCCACAAAATCGTAACCCACCAGTTCAGAAAATGCTGCTGTCAGCTGGGTCGTGACTGGCCCGGGAACTTTACCGTCACCCAGTATTTTACCGTTGTAACTACGCGCAGGACACAGACACAAGCTGGTCGAAGTCATGAACGCCTCATCAGCTGTTTCAGCCTGAAATGTTGTTAAATCGTCCTCTGATACTGGGATCCCAAGATCAACCGCCAAGTCGATCACAATCTGCCGGCTGACCCCTTCTAATACGAACTGCGGACGTGGAGTTAAGATTACGCCGTCCCTTACCAGAAAAATATTGCTCCCGATACCTTCACATAGGAATCCACGCGTGTCCAATAAGACAGCCCAGGGATGTTCAGCTTTTCCCTTAACTTCTTCTTCTGCCAGAACCAGGTTCATATAGTTGACGTTCTTGATATTGGGGCTCAAACACTCCGGCGGTATCCGTCGAATGACTGGCGTCAGAACATCTATTCCATCTCGAAACATCGGAGCACGGGTTTCTAGGGGTAACGGCGTACATTCAACAATTACCGTTGCCCCGCTGTCTGTTTGTGAGTTACCAACGATTGATTTTGCACCGCGAGTTACCCGCTGGAACACCCAATAATCGCCATCTTCCCCAAGTAGTGGCAGGTTTTTTTCAACCACCCTCTGGCTGATCTGAGCCATTTCCTCAGGCAAGACCCCGGAATCCATGTCGACTGCCTTTAATGATCGGTATAAACGATCGATATGATCATCGAGTCTGAAAATCTTTCCCTCGAATGTCCGCGCGGTATCAAATACTGCATCTCCCAATACAAAGCCGCGATCCCGAAATGAAACCTTGACTTCGCTTTCTGGAAGATAGTCACCGTTAATGTATGCAACGCGTTCCTGAGTCATCGTTTCCCCCTCAATCACAAGAATTAAAAACTCTCATACAGCTGTCCATCCACCATCGACCATCAGTGCAGAACCGGTGACCAATCGCGATGCATCTGACGCCAGATAAACGATCGCACCCATTAGATCTTCGACCTGACCCACCCGGCCCAGCGCAATCTGAGACACCACGCGCTCCTTGAATGTTTCGTCTTCGAGCATGGGTTCTGTCATTGGCGTCTCGATGAAAGTCGGGCACAACGTATTCACTCGAATTCCTCCCTCGCCCAGTTCCCACGCTAATGCTTTGGTGAAACCTTCGAGAGCGTGCTTGCTGGCGCAATAAACTGTTCGGCCCGGTCCTCCCACATGTCCCATCTGTGACGAAATATTAATGATCGAACCCTCGAGATTTGCCGCCACCAGTCCGCGGGCGACAGCACGAGTGGTGAAGTAAACTGATCTGACATTCAGTGTCATCACATCATCGTAATCGGCCTCGGTGTAATCGATGCAGGGCGCCGGCCGATTGGTACCAGCATTATTAACCAGTATCTGGAAGGGTCCCTGCTCTGAAATCAACTGTGCCATCGCTGTCGTGTCCGTGACATCCAGCGCTATCGCAGTTGCAGCATCGCCCCGCGCACAAAGTGCTTCAGCAACTGCGGAAACCTCTGTTTCCGTTCTTGCCAAAAGACACACGTCAGCGCCTGCATCAGCAAGTGCTGACGCAGCAGCCAAACCGATGCCACGCCCAGCACCAGTCACCAGGGCTTTACGACCATCGAGTCTGAACGAGGGTGTACGTGGTAGATCCATAATCAGTGCTCAGCGCCCTACCGCCGAATACCATGGTATTTCGCGATCACCATAACGCCGCACTCGTGCATTGGCCTGCTCACCATGACCAGCAAAGCCTTCGATCGCACACAGTCGCGAACAGTATTCACCGATCATGGTCGACGCCTCATCCGTGAGCACACGCTGATAGGTACAGGTTTTCATAAATTTTCCGATCCACAATCCACCGGTGTAGCGTGCCGCCCCTTTCGTTGGCAACGTGTGGTTGGTACCGATTACTTTATCGCCGTAGGATACGTTTGTTCTCGGACCCAGAAAGAGAGCGCCATAATTAGTCAGGTGCTCTAGAAAATAATCCGGATCTCGGGTCATCACCTGCACGTGCTCAAAAGCCAGGCGATTGGCTTCAGTGACCATTTCGTTAACAGTGTCACACACGATCACCTGACCGTAATTGGCCCAAGATTCCGCAGCAATTTCAGCAGTGGGCAAGATCTCGAGTTGACGCGCGACCTCATCCATGGTGTCTTTGGCAAGGCTTTGGGAATCGGTCAGGAGAACGGCCGGAGATGTTGGTCCGTGTTCGGCCTGACCCAGCAGATCGATCGCACATAACTCTGCATCGACGGAGTCATCCGCAATCACCAGAGTTTCGGTTGGCCCAGCAAATAGATCGATTCCAACGCGACCATAGAGCTGTCGCTTGGCCTCAGCAACAAACATGTTACCGGGTCCAACCAGCATATCCACCGCAGAGATGGTCTGGGTGCCCAGCGCCATCGCTGCAACCGCCTGGATACCACCGAGCACCAGAATCTCATCAGCACCGCCATAATGCATGGCAGCGACAATTGCAGGATGTGGACCACCTTTGTGTGGCGGTGCAGTCGCGGTGATGTGTTTTACGCCAGCTACCTTGGCTGTCACGATACTCATGTGTGCGGAGGCGACCATCGGATACTTGCCCCCAGGCACATAACAGCCGATGCTGTTCACCGGAATATTGCGGTGACCCAGGACAACACCTGGCAACGTTTCGATCTCAAGATCGGTCAGGCATGCTTTCTGTTTCTGCGCGAAATTGCGGACCTGGGTCTGGGCAAATTGAATATCCGCAAGGTCCTGTGGTGGTACTTGATCTATTGCCGTCTGAATTTCCTCTGTGGTCAGGCGAAAAGATGGTGGGTTCCAGGAATCGAATTTTTCCGACAGTTCCCGGACCGCATCGTCACCGCGTAATTCTATGTCTGCCAGGATGGCTTCAACCGTGGCTCTGACTTTTGCATCACCCTCAGCGACCTCGGCGGCGCCTTTGCCTTTCTTCAGATACCGTGGCATTGATCTTTTCTCCTTTTAGCTACACCTGTGCCTGGTGTTAGTGAGCGCAGCCAGTCAAGCTTCTTCGCGCAGTTCAACACGCCTTATTTTCCCCGAGATGGTCTTAGGTAGGCTCTCGCGAAAGTCGATCTCCCTGGGATATTTGTACGGCGCAGTCGTCTCTTTGACATAGTCCTGAATCAGCACTTTAAGGGCGTCGTTGGGTTCATATCCTTCAGCCAGCACAATATGCGCCTTAACGATTTCACCACGCAATTCATCAGGTTTGGCAACAACCGCAGACTCGACCACCGCGGGGTGTTCCAACAAGACGCTTTCGACCTCGAACGGGCTAATCCTGTAGCCGGCAGAACTGATGATGTCATCAGAGCGCCCGACAAACCAGATGTAGCCGTCAGCATCGCGGGTCGCAGTGTCGCCGGTGTAATACCAGCCATGTTGGAATGAATCCCGGTTGAGATTATTTTCGTCTTCATAATAACCGTCGAAAAGACCCAACGGCTGAACGTCACCGACCCGCAAGGCGATGTGCCCTATTTCACCGTCATCACAGATCTTGCCGTCATCATCGACAATCTGGACATCCATGCCCGGAACAGGCTTACCCATCGAGCCGGGCCGGATTTCTATACCCGGGACATTGGCAACGATATTGACGGTTTCGGTCTGTCCATACCCGTCATGCACCATGGTGCCGGTGACATCTTTCCACATTCTGATCGCTTCCGGGTTCAACGGTTCGCCGGCGCTCAGAGAATGGCGCAGCGAACTGAGGTCGTAACCGGATATATCCATTTGCGCGAACAGCCGGTAGACCGTGGGCGGCGCACAAAATGTGGTGACACCGAGTTGCCCGATAAGCCGCAAGTGGATATCGGCATCGAACTTCGCGTCACCGTCATAGAGCACCACTGCAGTTCCGAACAACCATTGCGGGAACAACATACCCCAGGCGGCCTTGGCCCAGCCGGTATCGGACAGTGTCCAGTGAACATCGTTTTCCGTCAGGTCCATCCAGTATTTGCCTGTCACCACATGGCCCAGCGCATAGCCGTGATCGCGCGGCACCATCTTAGGTAGCGACGTGGTGCCGGACGTGAAGTAAGCCATCATTATTTCATCACTTCGGGAATGCACCACAGCACCCGGGTCGGCCTGGGCACCTGCCTCAGCACACGCTTTGTCGTAACTGATCCAACGGTCCTGTTCACCCCCAATCAGGATCAGGTGCACCAGTGTCGGACAGCGGTCCTTAATCGTCTCAATCTTAGAGACGTGTTCCATCGATACCACGGCCACTGTGGCGTTTGACTTGTTGATCCGGTATTCGATGTCCTTTGCGGTCAGCAGGTTGGTCCCCGGCATCGCCACAACACCTGCCTTGATACAACCGATGACCACCTCGTACCAGGCCGGCACGCGGGGCATGATCACGACTGCACAGTCACCCTTGCGAGCGCCGATCTGATGCAGCACGTTGGCAAATCGGGTTGACGCCTGGCTGAGATCCGAAAACGAATGATGCTCGACCACGGAACCCGACCGGTCTACCCAGATATATGCCGTCTTGTCGCCTTCAGCGGCGCGCGCATCGATAACATCAACACCAAAGTTGAAATACTCTGGCACTGCGATATCGAAATTACCCGGAACCGACAACTGGTCAAGAACGGGGGTGAGATCGAACATGGTCAAGTCCCTCGATGTATCAATTGCAGGCTTGGATCGGGTTGGTAGGAAGCTAGGGCGCGGGATTGCCAATCGCCAGCAGTGGCTCGATTTCAGGCGTGCCTTCCGGTACAAAAAAATCACTCCACAGCGGCTTCTCCGGATCCATGCGATAAACGCTGAAGTCAGTAACACCTTCCTGCGCCAGCAACACATCATCGATACAGAAGTTACCGCTGAATTCGCGCGAATCTTTTGCCAAAATCGCCGCCGCAGCATCCGCCATGATCTGTGGCGAGCGACAATAGGCCAATGCGGCCTCACCAGCGAGTACATTGCTGATCGCTGCTGTGGCAATCACCGAATGCGGCCACAGCGCATTTACAGCAACGCCTTTATCGGCCAGTTCCCCGGCCATACCCAGCACACACTGACTCATCCCGAATTTCGACATCGTGTAGGCGACGTTAGGCGCAAACCACTTCTGCTGCATATCCAGTGGCGGAGAAATGTTCAGTATGTGGGGGTTATCCGCTTCCAGAAGGTGGGGCAGGCATTCGCGCGACAGCATGAATGTTCCACGCACGTTGACACCAAACATCAGATCGAACCGGCGCATTTCAGTCTGTGCGGTCGGCGTCAATGAGATTGCACTGGCATTGTTGATACAGATATCAATACCGCCAAATGCCTGTACAGTTTCGGCAACAGCTGCCTGTACCTGATCGTCACTTCGAATGTCCGTGATCAGTGGTAGCGCCTGGCCGCCAGCCTGGACAATCTCCTCGGCGGCGGTATAGATAGTACCCGACAGTTTGGGGTGAGGCTCTGCGGTCTTGGCCAGAATGGCAATGCTCGCACCACCGGCTGCAAGCCGTTTAGCAATAGCCAGTCCGATGCCGCGACTGGCACCGGAAATCACCACTCGTTTATCGGAAAAATCACCCATTGTTTATCTCCATCAGTTTATAAGCGTCAGTAAATTCTGTCGGCACTGTGCGGTGAACTCTTCAGGACCGGTCAATCCCCCAGTCCTTAAGGATCTCCGCCGTATGCTCACCCGGGGCGGGTGGACTGCGGCTGAGTTCCGGCTCGGTTCGACTGAACCGCGGTGCCGGCGCAGGCTGAATCACACCGTCGTATTCAACGAACGTCTGCCGTGCCCTGTTGTGGGGATGACCAGGCGCCTCGGTCATGGACAGAACCGGCGCAAAACACACATCCGTACCTTCCATGAGGGTACACCACTGATCCCGTGTTTTGCTACGAAAGATCTGCGCCAGTGCATTTTTGAGCGCTGGCCAGTTCGCAGCGTCCATCTGCCGTTCGAAACGTTCATCGTCCACACCGGCTTTTTCCAGCAGCAACGCATAAAACTGTGGTTCGATTGAACCGATGGCCACCCACTCACCGTCCGCGCATTCGAATGTCCCATAAAAGTGTGCACCACCGTCAAGCAGGTTGGAACCGCGGAATTCCGACCACATCTGATTGTGTTTCAGGCTGTACATCATGGCCATCAAATGGGCAGCGCCATCGGTCATGGCCACGTCAACGATCTGGCCCTGCCCGGAGGATTTCGTCTCGTGCAGGCCGCACATCAGCCCAAAAGCAAGATACATTGCACCGCCGCCAAAATCACCCACCAGATTGAGCGGCGGCACCGGACCCTGGTCAACGTTTCCTATGGCGTGCAGTGCTCCGGTCAACGCGATGTAGTTGATATCGTGCCCGGCGGCGTGAGACAGCGGACCCGCCTGGCCCCAGCCTGTCATACGGCCGTAGACGATCGCCGGATTGCGTCTAAAACAGGCATCAGGGCCCAGGCCCAGTCGTTCCATCACGCCTGGTCGAAAACCTTCGATCAGGGCATCGGCTTTCTCGATCAACCTGAGCACGGTTTCAAGATCGTCTGGATCTTTTAGATCAAGTGAGATCGAGCGGCGCCCGCGATTGAGAATCTGGTACTTTTTATCGACACCCGCTGCAGGCATCCTCCGGTCTATCCGAACAACGTCCGCACCCATGTCGGCGAGTAGCATGGCACAAAACGGGCCGGGCCCGATTCCTGCCATCTCGACAACCTTTAATCCTTCCAATGGACCCACACCATCCTCCACAGCGCATTGTGGTTAAACGCGCACCAGTTACTCTGTGTCAGTCTACTATGTGGATGCTGCGCGTGTCCCGGCAACCGGCGGCGTTTCGGGCGGTCCTGCAAAACACTGGGCGTTGGCCATCCAGCGTTCGGCGACCGGGCCTGAAACCTTCAGCTGGGTATCTGAGATGTTTCGCGTCTGGGTGACCACTTGGCAGAACTCGGTGGCCGACCCGCTGACCCGATCATCCGGATTGGATTCATTCCAGCGCCAGCACTCGCCGGAAGGCGCCACCAACTCGACGCCGGGTACCTGATCGGGCACCGTCCAACCGCGGTTAAGAAAAGTCCACTTGAATGTATTCACCCCCAACACCGCAATGTTGTGGATACGCGCTGTATCCACCCGCTTGATGCCAAGCAGATCGTAAACGGCCTGCCCGTGCGCCCAGGTTTCCATCAGCCGGGCGGTAATGCTCGACAACACACTCATGTCTGGTCCGGCCCATTTCAGGCGGGCCTTCGGATCAGCATCGACCCAGCGCGCTGCCATATCGGTGTAATACTCACGCCACTTGCTGACCAGCGCCCGGCCGGTAAGACCATCGATCCAGTGGGTTTCAAACTGCCGCATGCCAATCTGGGGAATCGCTGCATTGACCCGCCCGATAAATTCAAGCAGCGCCGATTCATCGGTCAGCGACAAATCCGCGGCCCAGTTCCACATGTGCAAGTGCGTGATAATGTCGTTGATGGTCCACAGCTTGAACTGCGTCTGACGACAAAGCTCGTCATCGCTTAGTACACCGATTAACTCGAAGAGCGCTTCGCTTTCGTCTCTAAAATCGAGTGGTTGCTGAAACATTGGCAGCTCCTCTAGGCCATAGCATCCAGGGTGGCAGTTAACCGCTCGCAGGCATCCAGAAAATCCGTCTTGAATTCCTGCACCACCGCCGCCGTTGTTTTTTCCTGATTCATCAATCCGACTCCCTGACCGACCCAGTAGGTTGCCAGATCCCGAGCGCCGGCATGACCGCTCTGGGCGAGTTTGTCGATCCGCAGTAATGCGGGTTCCACCAGCAGTGACTGCAACGGCATCGGTAAAGGCGCCTGACCACCCTGCTCCCAGGCATCGGTCCAGGGTGAGCGCAGCTGGCGGGAAGGTTTGCCGGTCCGGGAACGACTGCGTACGGTATCGCTGGACGTCGCAGACAGCAGCTTTTCCTTCATCACCGGCGACGGCTCGGCCTCGACTGTCGTCAACCACACCGAACCACACCAGGCGCCGGCCGCTCCCATGGCCATCGCTGCCGCCATCTGTCGGCCCGTGACGATCCCACCGGCCGCAAGCACCGGTGTATCCCCTGCGACGGAAACCACTTCGGGAATAAGCACCATGGTCGAGATATCACCGCAGTGACCACCGGCCTCACCGCCCGCAGCGACCAGAATATCCACGCCGGCCGCAATCTGGGCAACCGCATGGACCCGGGTACCAACCAGCGCCGCAACCGGAACGTCGCGGGACTTGGCTTGATCGATCATGACGCGTGGCGGCGTACCCAGAGCGTTGGCTATGAGCCGGATCGGAAACGAAAAAGCAACATCCAGCATGTCGGCGGCACCCGCCTCTTCCAGATTGCGGGCAAAATTCAGCCGGCCATTCTCCTCTTCATCCAGTGCATCGCTGTCAATATCATGTGCCTGGAGGACGCCGGAAATGAATTCACGATGACTCTGGGGAAGGGTCTTGACCAGATCGGCCGTGTCGCGTTTTTCACCTTTGCCCTCAAACCGATTGGGCACAATCAGATCAACGCCATAGGGCTTGCCCCCGCAATGATCATCGATCCAGGTCAGTTCTTCGCGCAACTGCTCGGGTGAATAACGGACCGCACCGAACACGCCCATACCCCCCGCGCGGGATACGGCAGCGACCACGTCTCGGCAATGGCTAAAGGCCAGTAACGGAAACTCGATGCCCAGCATTTCACACACGGCAGATTTCATAGTATTCCCCTTTTGATTCCTAACCGTTCACTTGACCTCATGTCTTAGCGGATCTCAAACAGCACGTCATCGATGGCCACCTGAACCTGGAGTGCGCACACGACCTGTTCGACTGTACCGTCTACCGGCGCATCGATCTCGTGCTCCATCTTCATCGCCTCAAGACTCGCGAGGCGCTGGCCCTTCCGGACGACATCACCTGCTTTCACCATAATCTCAGTGACCCGGCCATGCATCGGCGCCAGCACGCGGCCGTTACCGGCTTGGGTCTCTGACAGTGCAGCCGCACCCCTGTGGTTATCAAAACACCAGGCTTCACCGTCCATGAAGAGGTACGTACGAGTTCCACTGTGCGGTTCATAAACGACTTCGACAATGCGCCCGTCAACTTCAATGCGCGCCTTGTTCTCACTGTCAGCCAAAATGAGAACGGTTAATTCAGCACCCTCAGATCGCACCTGATAATCTTCACCCCTGACGCTCACGTTCAGGTCGAATGCGTTCCCCGCGACCCCATAGCGGTAACGCGATACCAGCGAACCGGTGCTGGACCAGCCCAGTAGATCGTCAGGTACCGACAGCGCCCGCTGTCGGGCCGTATCCCGCTGCCATCGATACTGTATGACCGCTGCCACAGCTGCGTGTTCGATGCCGGGTACCGCCGGCGACAGATCCTCTGGCCCAAAAGCCTGCTCGATAAATGCTGTGGTCACACAACCATCGGCAAAAGTGTCCCTATTCAGCGCATCAACGAGAAACGACCGGTTTGTCGTCAACCCGAACAGCACGGTCTTGTTAAGCGCATCGGCCAATCTACATCGCGCACTTTCGCGATCATCGCCCCAGGCAATGAGCTTAGCCAGCATCGGATCATAGTGAGGACCAATCTCGAAGCCAGTGTCGATGCCCGCATCGATGCGAACATGTTCAATTGCAGGTGGCTTCCACAAATCCACTGTGCCGGTACAGGGTAAAAAACCCCGACCAGGGTCTTCAGCGTACAGTCGGGCTTCAATCGCATGACCACTAAATTGAACATCCGCCTGGGTCAGCGGTAGCGGTAGGCCCTGTGCAATATCTATCTGCATTTCCACTAAATCAAGTCCAGTAATCATCTCGGTAACCGGATGTTCGACCTGCAGCCGGGTATTCATCTCCAGGAAGAAGAAGCCGCCGCCTTCGTCGAGCAGAAATTCGACGGTACCTGCACCGCGGTAGCCGATACTCTGGGCCGCCGTGACCGCGGTCTGCCCCATAGCGGAACGCAACTTGTCCGTCATCACGGGACACGGTGCCTCTTCAATGACTTTCTGGTGGCGTCGCTGGACGGAGCAGTCACGCTCGCCAAGGTGAATCACGTGACCCTGTGTATCCGCCATGATCTGTACTTCAACGTGGCGCGGCCCTGGCAAGGCTTTTTCCAGGATGATCTCGTCCAAACCAAATGCGTGCTGGGCCTCCGAACGAGCGCGAGCCAGAGCCTTCTTAAGATCCTTCGGGTCATTGACTTGACGCATGCCCCGCCCACCGCCACCTGCTGCAGCCTTGATCATCACCGGGTAACCGATCCGGCCGGCCGCTTCAATAAACGCATCGTCGGACGGGTCCTCCCCCGCGTAACCCGGCACGCAGGCAACACCGTTGGATATCATATGGGCTTTGGCGTGCGCCTTATTCCCCATCAGTTCCACCGCAGCGGCGCTGGGGCCTATATACACGATACCTGCGGACTCGCAGGCTGCTGCGAATTCAGCATTTTCAGACAGAAACCCGTACCCCGGATGAATCGCACCGGCATCCGTTTCCCGCGCTGCGGCCAGTATTCGCTCAATATTGAGATAGGACTGTGCGACCGGTGGCGGACCGATGCAGATCGCTTCATCTGCCTGACGCACATGCGGCGAGAGCGCATCCGCCTCCGAATAAACCGCGATGCTCCGGTATCCCAGTGCAGAGGCCGTTTGCATCACCCGTACGGCGATCTCACCCCGATTGGCGATCAGTATGCTGTTAAAAGTATTCACCGCCGCGTCGGTCGTCAGTCCGACCAACTGGGTTTTCTTTTTTCGATGAATGCCAAGATCCCCTCTCTGCCTTCGTCACTCAACATGCCCTCGGCAAAGCGCTCTGCGGCCAGATCCAGCATGGCCTGGGGTTCGAGTCGGGCCGTCGCAAGAACCAGTTCCTTGGTCATTGCGTTCGCACCCGGCGCACAGCGCATCACCCGGGTTCTGATTTTCTGTTCTGCTTCATCCAGGGCATCCACATCGTCTACCACCTGATCTGCCAATCCGATTCTCTGCGCTTGCTCCCCGTCGAAACGTGCCGCAGTCAGCATAAGGCGCCGGGCCACCGACAAGCCCACGCGCTGAACAACAAATGGTGCGATCTGGGCCGGGGCAATGCCCAGCGTAGTCTCTGTCAGTGCAAACCGCGACTCGCGGGTCACCACAACCAGGTCGCCCGCGCAAGCCAGGCCCAACCCACCGGCGATAGCTGCACCTTCGACCAGGATCACAACCACCTGCGGCATCTCATTCACTAACCGAAATAGCTCACCTGTTCTACGACTCGCTGCCGCCACCAGTTCGTGTGACTCCGCCGCGCCCTGAAACTCAGACTGAAAAGCCTTCAGATCTCCTCCGGCACAAAAAACTCCATCGCGTCCGCGCAGTGTGATGCCGCGAACAGATCGGTCATCTTGAACCGCATTAAGGACACTGCGTAATTCACCAACCATTTCTTCATTCAACGCATTGCGGACTTCAGGCCGGTTCAGCCAAATCGTGAGCCAGGCATGCTGGACATCTGTTTCGATGGTGTTGGTGGGCGGCAGAGCAGACATCGTCTTACAGTCGTGCAATACCAAAGCTGTTGGGACGCAGTGTGCGATTACGTGACTCCCAACACGTTTGGAGCGCGAAACCTAAAACTTTTCGGGTATCCCGTGGATCAATCATGCCATGATCAAGCAGGCGCCCTGATGTGTAAAACGCATCGGACTGTCGGTCAAAGTGTTCAATAATGGCTTCTTTTTGTACCTTAAGGGCTGCAGTGTCGATCTCTTTACCACGGCGCCGGGCAGAATTGATCATTACATGCTCCATGGTCAGGGCTGCCTGTTCGCCCCCCATCACACCTGTGATGGCATTGGGCCATGTAAACAGAAAATCGGGTTCATAAGCATAGCCACACATGCCGTAATTTCCTGCGCCGAAACTGGCACCTATATAGAGCGATATTTTCGGTACCTTTACGTTAGAAACCGCCTGGATCATTTTCGATCCATGTTTGATCATGCCGGCGTGCTCATACTCCGTACCCACCATATAACCCGTCGTGTTATTGAGAAAAATGATAGGCAGGTTGGACTGATCGCATAACTGAAAAAACTGTGCGGCTTTGGTCGCACCGTTAGGATCGATAGGGCCGTTATTACCAATCAACCCACAGGGTCGACCAAAAACTTCAGCCTGAATACACACCGTTGATACACCGTAGCGGGGTTTGAAGTCGATAAAGTCAGAACCATCGACAACGCGTGCGACGACTTCCCGAACATCGTAAGGCTTACGATAGTCCACCGGCACAACGCCGGCGATCTCGTCCGGACTAAAAACCGGTTCACCGAACGATCTTGGCTCAGGTCGCGGACAGGCAGCGTTCCAGTCCAGCCGACCGATCAGATCGCGTGCGATCTCGAGACCATGGTTGTCGTCTTCGGCCAGATATTCCACCAGTCCAGAAACCGACGCGTGCATCTCCGATCCGCCGAGCTGTGCGTCTTCAGCGACCTCACCGGTCGCGGCCTTCAACAATGCGGCGCCGGCCAGTGCGGCCATCCCATTTTTCTTTACGCCGATAACGTAATCACTCATGCCCGGCTGGTACGCACCGCCCGCTGTTGATGGCCCGTGCAACACCACAATGGTCGGTATGCCCGCAGCACTCAGGCGTGCCAAGCCGTGGAACATACCGCCACCATTGGCCCAGAGTTCAACGGTGTACTGCATCAGGTTGGCGCCTGCACTTTCAACCAGATGGATCAGGGGCAACCGCTGTTCCTGTGCCACACGCAACACACCCAGTGCTTTACTCACAGACGTCGTCGTCGACGCGCCGGCATTGATGCCGCTGTCGTCGACGAACACCATACAGCGCACACCGCTGACAAAACCGATACCACAGATCATGCTGGCCCCGGGGACACTGCTGTCCGGGCCTTGGTCATCGACCAGATAGTTAGCCATATTGTAGAGCTCAAGAAATGGCAGGCCTGGATCGAGTAAGCCTGACAACCGTTCGCGTGGTGTGAGTTGACCGCGTTCTTCAAAACGTGGCCGTCGACGCTCTGATAGATCGTGTGTGCGTCTCTCCAAGTCGCGCAACTTCTTCACCAAGGCAAGCATCTCTTCGCGGTTGGCAACAAAGCTATCGCTGCCAGGATCAATACGGGAACGATACTGAGTCATGGAATTTGCTCCGCAAGTGACGCTGGCAGATCGATAGGCTGGGCCAGCAGGATCTGAGCATAACCTTTACCTTGCGCGTCATTTCTCAGACTGGCCATGCCACCGCCACCCAGCACATCGTGCAGCACGAAATTGATGGCGTGTATACCGGGCAAAAGAAAGCGCTCTACCGGCCCGTCAAGAAAGCGAGAAAAACAGCTGGCGACCACCTCTGGTGTCAACGCGGTCCAGATATAGGGCAGGTATTCGGACTGGCGGGCGATGATACCGATATTGGCCTTGTCACCCTTGTCACCACTGCGTCCATAAGCCAGCCGAATCAGCGGCACTGGCGTCAATACGCTTTGTGCTTTTGGATATGGCGGCAACGAATGGGGTTCGAGTAGAGCAGGTTCTGAAGTCAGCACCGGCGCAACCGTATGGTCCATAGTGTCGCCACCCCAATGGACACGCACACTGACCTCCTTTTTGGAAAGCAAAAAAGAGAACAGGCGAATGACAGGCGAGGGCTTTGGCCGCCCACCGGCAAATACACACAAGCCAGGCGGCGTTGCCAGACCCAGACCCGTTATCTCTTTCAAAAGAACACCAATACCGGCCGCCGACCGGTGGCGGGCTGCAATCTTGAGGGTCACCTCCTGGTAATCACCACCGTGACTGCCCAGAAAGTCCTCGGGCACACCGCCGAGAATCTCAATGCTGGTTTCCGTAAAATCACCCAGCTGCTGGGCCTTGATCTGCCTTTTTGCCCGGGCGATGGCCGCGTCGGCGAAAGCGCCGGCTTTTGACCGAGCATCAAAACCATTGTAGGTCAGCAACTGGCCTCCTCGAAACCCATCTGCGTACGTGGCACACACTTTATAGGCCGCCGGCGCCGTGTACCCTACCGCACCCTGCACCAGAACCCGGTTGGGTCCCTGCTGTTCAATCTGAATGCCGGAAAAGTCACAGACCACGTCCGGCAGTACATAAGCCTGAGGATCGCCGATCTCGTAGAGCGTCTGCTCGGCCACAGTGGCAACTGTGACCTGCCCACCCGTGTTCTCCGGTTTGGTACACACGAAGGACCCATCGGCGGACACCTCTGCGATGGGATAACCGATATCGACCAGTGAAGCCGCTACTTCATGCCAGTCGGTAAAGTTACCGCCGGTGGCCTGCGGACCGCATTCGAGTAGGTGGCCAGCGAGCGACCCCCCAGCCAGACGATCTAACTCATCGGGTTTCCAGCCGAACGCATCGATACACGCACCCAGCGTCACGGCACTGTCGACACAGCGCCCTGTAATCACGATGTCCGCGCCCAGAGCCAAGGCCTGGGCGATAGGAAATGCACCCAGATAGGCATTGATACTCGCGGTGTCCTCAGGATCTGGGAAATCCTGATCGGAGAACATCTCCGTAAGTCCCCGGTGGGCGAAGGCCGCCTTATGGGCCATCAGATCATCACCGCTGACGACGGCCACCGTCAGGTCAAGACCTGCATCATCGATAAGTTGCGTGGCTGCAGCGGCACAGGCCTGGGGATTAACCCCACCGGCGTTGGATATCAGCTTGACACCCTGAGCAGCTATGTCGGCCAGATACGGTTTCAGCACCGCATCGACAAAGTCCGTAGCAAAACCACGGTTCTGATCTCGTGCGCGGGCTCGTGCCATGATCGACATCGTGATCTCGGCAAGGTAATCGTAAACGATGTAATCCAATCCGCCGGCTGCAAGCAGTTGGGGCGTGGCCATAGCGGCTTCTCCCCAAAAGCCGCTGGCACCACCAATCCTTATGGTTCGCTTTGTCATCATACGGTTAATACTGCTGTGAACGCTGACTGCTGGCGCTTATCCAGCCGTACCGGATCGGTGTCCAATTTCAAGATCGTTATCCGCGTGCCGGTTCTGGCCTCTAACCAGCGTGAGCGGTATCTGGGCCCAGTCCAGTTTACTGATGCCGCTCATATCTAGATCACGCCGCAGTACTGAAGTCGACGGCATATAGCGTATCGAAAAGCCTGCCCGGCGATCCCCTGACTGGTTTGCCGCCGAGCCATGCAGAAGATGCACATCGTGCAATGAGATCTGCCCCGGCTCAAGTTCCGCATAGCGGGCCTTTCCTTCTTCAAATCTTGGATCGTCAATGACCTGATGCAGGGTCAGATTCGGGTTGTTGTCTGTGCGGTGTGAGTAGATACCTACTTTGTGCGAGCCGGGTATGTAACGCAGCGCGCCATTGGCTTTTGTCGTCTGGTCGATCGCAACCCAGACAGTACAGGTTCGAAGTGGGCGGATCGGCCAGTACTGACCATCCTGATGCCACGGTACGGCCCTCCCCGTCGTTGCCTGCTTGCAAAAAAGGTGGGTGGCCCAATTGATAATATCGGGTCCAATCAGCTGTTCAACCATGTCCAGAATGTTGTCATCTGTGACCAACGTGCTGAAGGCGCTGTGGCCAACCAGCCGCAACGGTGGCAGACGATCCAAATGCACATTAAATAGAAAATCCGTCGGCGTATCAGGGTTAGTACTAATGACACTATCAACCGCATCGCGCAGACGCTCGAGTTCAGTCTCAGACAATCGAAAGTGACGCGGTATTACGAACCCGTCTTCGCGATAACTCTCGATTTCACTCGTAGTTAGCATAACGCCCGGTAAGCTCTAAATTAATCAGAATGGCTTACCTTAATGCCGAGGGACTGAATTGGGCAAGTTTTAAGCCCAGGCGTTGCATGGCCCTGACCGCTATAGCTCCGAATCGGCCATGCACATCGAACAAAGCAAGATAGAACTTACTTCCAAAAAGCAAAGACCCCGCAATCGCGGGGTCTTCTTAAAACCAGTTATGTCCTGTTGTGCGATCTTAGTTCGAGTGGCGGGAACTCATTACGAAAAACAGAATTGCAAGAATTGCAGTCAGTATCAGATTAGCAATGGCAGCACCACCGGAAATATTTGCGGCATAAAGATCATATCCAATGTGGGCAACCCAGGCGAGATTGATGACGCCCCACAACATGCCAGCAGCAGCCAGTTTGTTCTCGATCCAAGTAGGCAGCATCAACGCCAATACACCGGTTGCAAGAAATGACATACCCAGTGCGCGCATCATGACAATTAGTGAGCCGCTCTCTTCCCAGCCGTACATACCTATCGCCATCCCGGGCGTAAAGAACATCGAAATTCCGTTCAGAATGAGAAGTACACCAGATATGCGAAAAACAAGCGCTAGATTCATAGTATCTCTCCAATAAAAGGTCAGTCGAATTTCACAGAACCCTTATTATAATTTAGGATTTGACTGTTTAGGTTCCGCAAAATGTCTGTTGCACCACCTGTTCCGGCCGCGGGGGTTCAGCGTAGGCCTCGGCACCGGGTTGCTGCTGATAGGGCGATGTGAGTACAGTCACCAGGTGATCGAATGATGCCAGGTCGTCACGATCTTCTGCCGCACGAATCGCAGCCTCGACCAGATGATTTCGCGGAATATAGAGGGGGTTTGCTTCGCGCATCTGATCCTGGCGTTCGCTGTCGGCAACACCATCCTGCACCAAGCGTACCCGCCAGTCTGTTGCCCACTGGTCAAACTCGGCTGGTTCTTCAAACAGTGCGCGCACGTGATTGTCGGCATCATTTTGCGTCTGTGATAACGCACTCAAATACCTGAAGGTCAGGGTGAAGTCGGCTTTGTTTCGCGCCATGCGTTCCAGCAGGTCACTGCCGAGTACTTCATCGCTCGCATCGACTGTGGACAAACCCAGCTTACGGCCCAGACCGGCCGTGTAGGAGGCCTTGAAACACTCCGGGAAGGTGTTGATAGCTGCAGTGGCTTTCTCCACCGCTTCATCTTCGTTCTCGCTCAGTAGGGGCAAAAGCGCCTGGGCAAGACCTGCCAGGTTCCAGTGCGCGATCGGCGGCTGGTTCTGATAGGCATAACGGCCCCTGTGATCAATGGAACTGTAGACCGTCTCAGGATGATAGGTATCCATGAATGCACAGGGCCCGTAATCGATGGTCTCTCCGGCAATAGACATGTTGTCGGTATTCATCACGCCGTGGATAAACCCTATAAGCTGCCATTGTGCCACCAGGGCCGCCTGTCGCTCGATCACTGCACTCAGCAGTGCCAGATACGGGTCGTCCGCCGAGGCCAGGTTCGGGTAGTGTCGGTGGATCACATGATCCGCGAGCAGTCCCAGCGCCTCAGTATCGCGGCGACCGGCAAAGTACTGGAAGGTGCCGACCCGAATATGACTGCTGGCAACCCGGGTCAGCACAGCACCGGGCAGGCTGTTCTCCCGGATTACCCTTTCGCCGGTCAGTACTGCCGCCAGTGAGCGTGTGGTCGGAATGCCCAGTGCGGCCATCGCTTCGCTCACAATGTACTCGCGCAATACCGGACCCAGCCCCGCCCTACCGTCACCCATTCTGGAGAACGGTGTAGGCCCGGCACCCTTGAGCTGAACATCACGCCGCTGCCCGTCACAGTCGATCAGTTCCCCCAGCAATATGGCTCGGCCGTCTCCCAACTGGGGCACCCAACTGCCAAACTGAAAACCGGCATAAGCCATGGCGAGAGGATCAGCACGGTCGGGTACACAGTTGCCTGCAAACACATCGACGCCGCTTGCGCATGTCAGATGTGCCGGGTCCAGGCTCAGCTGCCGCGCCAGAGCGTCGTTCAGGCGGACAAGGCGCGGGCTCGATACTGGCGTTGGGGCCAAACGGGCATAGAATCGCTCCGGAAGCCGGGCAAAGGTGTTATCGAAAGGAAAGGTCGCGGTGTCCATAATTCACGTGATTCCCCAGTCGTTCAGTTCCGAAGAGCACCGATCTTTTCAGTGATCGGGTGCAGACGCAACCCTGGCGGCGTTAGGGATATCGGAATAGGTAGACATTTCCGGCAGCAGACTATGGTGCATCGTCTTGTATTATTGTTCTAATCGAAGTCCCGATGCACGGTTGGGACAGCGAATTCTTTCAGCAGTTTTCAACGGGAGGCCGAATTGGATCAACACACCGCAGGCGTAATTCGGGTACGGGGGACAGCATCCCAGGTGCTGCCACTGGTCCTGGACTCACCACACAGCGGAACCGATTACCCCGCGGACTTTGCTCACCAGGCTGACCCCTCCAGGCTGCGTTCGGCCGAGGACAGTCACGTGCACGACCTATTTACAGGTGCCCTCGATCAGGGCGCGGTAATGCTCGACGCTCTGTTTCCCCGCAGCTACATCGACCCAAACCGGGCACAAAACGATTTCCTGCCCGCAAGCCTGGTGGCAGCGGAAGCTGACCATCTGCCATTCCAGCTGGAGCCAACCGTCAAAAGTGATCTCGGTATCGGTCTGATCTGGATGCGGGTACCGCCAGATGGTGAGCCCATGTATCCACAACCGCTCGCGGCCGCAGCAGTACTGCAACGACTGGCTGGCTATTACCAGCCCTACCATGCCGCACTACGTGAGTGCCTGGACCGGACTTATCGAACGTTCGGCCGGGTTTTCCACATCAATTGTCACTCGATGTCGAACCAGGCTTCGGCTATGTCGACTCAGCCCAAGGGCACGAGACGTCCCGATTTCGTCATTGGTGATCGCGACGGGACCAGTTGTGACCCTTTACTGACCCAAATGCTTTACGAGTTCCTCACTGCCCAGGGTTATCAGGTTACGATCAACGATCCCTACAAGGGCGTTGAACTGGTTCGCGCCTACAGTGATCCCGCACATGATCGGCATTCCGTACAACTGGAAATCAACCGACAGCTTTACATGGACGAATCCAGTCGGGAAAAGAATTCAGATTTTGGAAAAATACAGATTGTGCTAAAGCAAGCAATCGACGCACTCGCTCCTCTTCTGCATACCTCAGACGCGAAGACGGCACAATGATAGGCACTGAACAACACACCCAGCGCACCATGCCGCTGGCTTTTGACCTCTCTGAACACGGTTTTCACTATACTGATGGTGGGCAGCAACGCTGCGTACCGCGCAGTTCGATATAAAACACTAGGGTAACAAACGGACCAAGCAGATGACGTTGCAGTACCACCTCCAATTAAATGAAGGCGATGTCGGCCGCTATGTGCTGCTGCCGGGTGACCCGGCGCGTTGTGCCCGGATCGCTGAGTTTTTTGACAGCCCCCAACAAGTCGCGCAGAACCGGGAATACACCACCTTTTCGGGCTCTCTGAACGGTGAAAAGGTCTCCGTCACCTCCACCGGGATCGGCTGTCCCTCGACAGCGATCGCAGTCGAGGAACTGATCAAGATCGGTGCTGACACTTTTATTCGGGTCGGCACCTCCGGCGGCATACAGCCCGGCACGCAAACCGGCGATATCGCCATTGTCACGGGTGCGATTCGCGATGAAGGCACCACACGCCAATATCTGCCGATCGAGTTTCCCGCGCTGGCTGACCCAGAAATCGTTCTCGCCCTGCGGCAAAGTGCGCTTGAACTGGGGTTTCCTTTCCGCGTAGGCGTTACCCATTCCAAAGACTCGTTTTACGGTGAAGTAGAACCCGACCGACAACCGCTGTCGTCACAATTAACCCAACGCTGGCAAGCATGGCGGGCCGCCGGGGCGATCTGCTCGGAGATGGAAGCATCCGCCCTATTTATTCTGGCAAGCCTGCACAGTAAACGTGCCGGTGGTGTCATGACCATGGTGGCCGAAAACGAAGGTCTGCCGACCGATCAGGAAGGGAAACAACTGTTCCACGGAGACCGCGCCATACGCACGGCAATTGATGCTGTTAAACGACTGATTGAAAAAGACCAGTGCGCCGCAACAGGTTAAGGCACTATGAATCAGCGAGAAGGTCCCCGGTAACTGTAAGCCAGGTGCTCGGGGGGGAAGAATTAAGAACTATGAAGCTGAGCCAGACTCAGTTCAGTAAATGACCTTTCGGAACTGAATTGATCTCCTGGCCGGCCATCCAGCGGCCCTGGAACTGGAAGTCTTCAGCTTCCATCTTGGCGAAGAAAGTTTTCGGGTCATCACCGTCTATATGCGCCTTGTGCGCATCGACATCCTTGAAGACCTGGGTATAAAGAAACACATTGGGCTGATCCAGTGGCCGGCACACATAAAAACTTTCCATGCCAGGCTGATTCTGAAGACAGTTGTAGCGGTACTCATTGATAAGCGCCTCAATCTGCTCGAGATCGCCCTCCACAACCGCTGTAACGTGAACGATGTAACTCATCTTAGGGCGTAATGTAACAAATTTTTTGCAACAATCTATTTCCGGCCGAAGTTCCAGCGAACCGAATCAAACAAATTCTGAAAACCGTGGCGCATCGTTTATAAAATGTTTTAATCAGGCCCACTAGATGCCGGTCTGGATGCCTGAACAGCCAAAAGGAACCCAAAGACATGACCAAATCCAGAGGAAGAACGCTGGGGCTCGATTTTCCCGGCAACCCCGGCACCAACAATGCCATCACAGATGTCGCAGGCGTTGCAGTCGGCTACAGCACCGTGATTGAGGGCGAAGAAACCCTGCAGCCTGGCAAGGGCCCGGTACGGACCGGGGTCACCGCGATTCTGCCCAAGGGTCATGATCCCGAGCCCCATCCGGTCTGGGCCGGTGCTTACGCCTTGAATGGCAACGGGGAGATGACCGGCACCCACTGGATCCACGACGGAGGTTATCTCATCGGACCGGTGTGTATCACCAACACGCACAGTGTCGGCATCGTCCACCATGCGGCGGTGCGTTGGATTATCGAGACCTACCGCCAGACCTGGGGCGAGGAACATTTGTGGGCCATGCCGGTGGTGGCTGAGACTTACGACGGCGTTTTGAACGACATCAACGGGCAGCATCTCACAGAAAGCCATGCCCTGGACGCAATGCGCAGTGCCAAGTCAGGGCCAGTGGCCGAGGGCAACGTCGGCGGTGGTACCGGCATGATCTGTTACGAATTCAAGGGGGGTACCGGCACCTCGTCGCGCCGGATCAACATTGACGGGCAGGACTTCACAGTCGCGGCCCTGGTACAGGCAAACCACGGGATCCGCCCCTGGCTCACGATCCTGGGCGTGCCGGTCGGGCGCCACCTGACTGACGATCGACTCCTGCCCCGCCATGAACAGGGGTCCATCATTGTGATCCTGGCCACCGATATACCGATGATGCCGCACCAGCTCAACCGACTTGCACGACGGGCCGCGATCGGCATTGGCCGAGGCGGCACACCGGGCGGCAATGGTTCCGGTGATATTTTCCTCGCCTTCAGTGTGGCCAACCCGATGCCGCTGTCCCGGATCGATCAGGCGTTCCTGTCGTTCGACTGGGTCAACGACGAGCAATGCGATCCCATCTACCTCGCCGCCGTCGAATCCGTGGAGGAAGCTGTCGTCAATGCGCTGCTGGCAGCCGAAGACATGACCACCCTGCGGCCGGCCGGACACATCTGCCGCGCCCTGGATCATGACCAGTTGCTGGCCATCATGAAGCAATACGGCCGCAACTGCAGATAGTCACTTCACTTAACCTACACTCGGTCATGAGAATCTCGCGCCGCAAATTGCTCACGTCCGGTGTCACTCTGATTGCTGCTGGCAGCGCACTGGCATGGCTCTATAACCGACCGCGGTCCATAGATAGCCTGCGTGATCTGTTGATCGATCCCAACGGAATTCTAGATCTGCCGAGCGGGTATTCTTATCACATTCTCGAGCGTGCAGGCGCGTTGATGAGCGACGGGAATCCTGTACCTGATGCTCCCGACGGCATGGGCTGTTTCCCGGGCGCGAATGGCCAGTGGATCCTTGTCCGCAACCACGAGATCCGTGAGGGTCAAACCGCCGACTCGATACTGGCCTATGATCCGGAACGCGCCGGTGGTGTCAGCCGTGTGGTGGTCGACGCTAAGTCCGGCGAACGACTCTCCAGTAATCTACTGTTGACTGGTACCTCCCGTAACTGTGCCGGGGGTCCGTGCACCGAAGGCTGGCTCAGTTGTGAGGAGATAGATGAGCCGAATCACGGTTACGTTTTTTTGTGTGATCCCACAGCACATTCGTTACAACCGCCCAGACGTTTGACCTCATTGGGACGTTTTGCGCACGAGGCCGCGGCCGTCGACCCTGAAACAGGCATCACCTATCTAACTGAAGACGCTACGGACAGTGCGATCTACCGGTATGTGCCTGAAAACCCAAATCGACCTTTTTCAGATGGTACGTTGCAGGCGCTAAAGATTGCGGATACCGACCATGCGGATTTGTCTACAAACCGTCGAATCGGCGATCGGTTGAGTGTCGACTGGATAACCATTGATCATCCACAGGCTCAATCCACACCCACACGTCATCAGGCCCAGGCCCAGGGTGCGGCTGTACTGTCGCGCGGTGAAGGGATGTGGTCCGGCCCACGCGGGATACACCTCGCCTCCACGGACGGTGGCCCGATCCAGCGCGGACAGATTTTCCATCTCGATATCGCACGGTCCGGTGGAAAAGATCATTTAAGCCTCGTCGCCCAGGCGGAAGACGACAACACAATGGCGAATCCAGACAACATCACAATTAATCCTAGGGGTGATGTCTATGTCGCGGAAGACGGCAGTCCACCCAACCTGGTATGGCAGATGAAACCGAGCGGCGAAATGCTAACCGTAGCCCGTAATGCGCTGAACGATGGATCCAGTGAGTTTGCAGGACTTTGTTTCTCCCCTGACGGCAACTGGATGTTTGCCAACCTGCAAAAAGAAGGACTAACCCTCGCAATTCACGGCCCCTTCAACTCATGAGCGGTCTTAACCCTGTGCAATTACGACTGTGGTAGGTAGGCCGTACACAACGCCATCGTTTCAGGCTAGCCATCAGACCCCCCTGCTGGGTACGATTCTCCTGGTCGCGGGGGCGGGCCTGCTCACTGCTAACGACGCATTGATCAAAATCGCAATCAATAGCCACGCCCTGGGTCAGGTCATGCTGATTCGCTCAGTGTTCTCGATGCTGACGGTTCTGGTCTGCCTGCCACTGCTGGGCGGCTGGCAGAATTTAAGGATCAACAGCGGTCGTGGGGTCACACTGTGTGCGGGACTGCTGGTTATCAGCGTGATGGTCTTTCCGGTCTCCATGCGCTATCTGCCGCTCGCCGACGCCATTATTCTGGCCTATACCAGTCCACTATGGGTGATTATTCTGGCGCCTGTACTGATCCGCGAACGGACCTGGTGGCCACAGTGGCTGGCAGTTGCGCTGGGCTTTTTCGGCGCTTGCCTGGTAGTCAAGCCAGGATTCGGCATGCACTGGGCGGTTACGCTACCGCTGTTCGTCGCGCTGCTGGTCGGCCTCAGGGACATTGTCACCCGCCGCATCGCTGCCACGGAAAACCCCATCGCCATACTCGCGCTGGCGAATCTCATGGCAATGCTGATCGCTGCTGTCCTTGCTCCATTTAACTGGCAACCCATGCTGCCATCGATGTGGGGGGTTCTTGCCGGAGCCGGTGTGCTCTTTGCTGTATCACAGGTGATTATCGTGATGGCATTCAGGTACGCCGAAGCGGCTGTCTTGTCCACACTCAAGTACTCGGCGATACTGTTTGCCGTACTGTACGGTTATGGCCTGTGGGGCGATCTACCGGATCTGCTGGCGCTGGTGGGTGCCGTCTGTATCATCCTGAGCGGTATAGCCATCATCCGGTTCCGGCGCACACCTGGGTGAACCGGGTCAGTAGAGAACAAACATGCACAACCAGCTACTCCAACCGATCGAGATCGGACAACGCACACTGCGCAACCGCATTTTCATATCTGCCCATGTGCCCGGGTTCGCCGATCAGGGTGTACCCGGCAAGCGCTATATCAGTTACCACCGACAGCGGGCTGCCGCGGGCGTCGCGATGCAGATTACCGGCGGCACTGCCGTGCACCGTTCGGGATTGCTCACGACCGCATCCACGGCCCTGGTCAACCTGGACGACACCATCATTCCCGGTTATCAGTCGCTGTCTGATGCGGTCCATCGTGAAGGCGGCACCATGCTTGCCCAGCTGGCCCATTCGGCCGGCACCCTGTCTGCTGAACTACTGGGCCAACCGTCGTGGGCACCGTCACCGGTGCGTAGTGCGCTCACCGGCAACGTCCCTCACGAGATGAGTTCGGCGGAAATCTCGGAGATTATCGATGCCTTCGTCGCCGCAAGCAGCCGGGTCCGGGCCGGTGGCCTGGACGGGATCGAACTCCTGTCGGCCTTTGGGTTTCTACCGCACGCTTTCCTGTCGCCGCTGAACAACCGGCGCACTGACGGCTACGGCGGTTCACTGAAGAACCGCATGCGGTTTCTACTAGAGCTGGTTGAAGCCTGCCGTCCGGCCATCGGTGAAGACCGGATCCTGGGCATCCGCATTCCCGGATCAGACATGACACCCGGCGGCCTTGAAATCAGCGACATGCAGGCTGTTGCACAGGCACTCGAGAACACCGGCCAGGTGGACTACCTCAACGTGATCGCCTACAACAACTCACTTCGGTTTGGCCGGGCACTGCATTGGCCCGCCACACCGGCGGGCCATGAACTGTTCACCGAACTCTCCGCTCAGATCAAAGCTGTCGTCAGTCTGCCGGTACTGGTCGCCGGCCGCATCACGCACCCCGATCAGGCCGAAGCCGTGATCGCCAACGGCCAGGCCGACATGGTGGCAATGACGCGCGCCCATATCACCGACCCGGAAATCGTCCGCAAGATCACCGAAGGCCGGGCCGACGATATACGGCCCTGCGTGGGGGCCAACACCTGTATCCGTGCCCGATTCCAGGGACGCCCGGTTCGCTGCATGCACAATCCCTACGTTATCAGCCGCAACATTAGCCACACACCTTCGTCCTCTAACGACTTACCGCCAGTCACCGTGATCGGGGCAGGCCCAGCCGGCCTGGAGGCCGCCCTGACCGCCGCACAGCGGGGTCACCCCGTGCGACTGCTGGAGCGAAGCGGAGACTACGGAGGTCAGCTCAGGCTATGGAGCCGGGTTGAGTCGCAGAAAGAACTCGCGGCCATCATCGACTGGCGGGTCAGGCAACTGGACAAGCTCGGCATTCGGCCCGAGTTCAATCAAACCGTAACGGCCGATCAACTCTTGAACATCGATGACGGCATCATTGTGATGGCCACCGGCGCTGAAGCTGTGCCGGACACAATTCCCGGCGACGGCAGTGTTGCCCAGACAACGCCGGTAGAACTGCTGAACGACCCTAGCCTGTTCACGGGTCGCGTATTGATTCGTGACCAGGGCCGTGGTCTTAGTGCCCTGGTTGCCGCCGAAGCACTGGCCGCACGGGGTAGCAACGTGATTGTGGTCACCGATGAACCCGCCGTCGGGCTGGATCTGGACCTTACGGTCCGCGTCCCGGCCTACGACCGCCTGCTGAACAGCGGCGTTGAGTTCCTGCCGAACCACACGGTCGCTGCATTCGAACAAGGTGCCGTAAAACTTCAGCATGTCTTTACCGGCCAGGAAACCGTAATGGCATCGATCGATGTGCTGGTCGATGACCACATCATGCGCCCGTGCGACGAACTGATTAAAGCACTGGCTGGTTCAAAGCGGGTTGTGCGATCCGTCGGTGATTGCGTGGCGCCGCGTACCGTCGAAGCCGCCATACACGAAGCCGCCCAGGCCATCACACAGCTGACCCAGGCTTAAACCCGACTATTTCTGATCGTGAGGACCTACTGATGCCACAGGTGATCAACATTCAGAAGGAAATGGACAATCGTACATTTCTGGAAGGCCGGCATGTCGACACGCCGCCCGAAGAACTAGAAGCGGCTTTTGCAACGCTGGCGCACTACCGAGACGGCGGCATATTCGCTGGCGGATTCTCCGGGGTCAGTCGGTGGGAACGGCACCGTAACGGTGATGAGATCGTCCACGTTCTAGGCGGCGCAACCTTGTTGACCATCATGCGCCAGAGCGACACGGAAACATTTGAACTCACAGCCGGCATGATGATCATTGTGCCCCAGGGGTGCTGGCATCGGTTCGAATCCGACACCGGAGTCCAACTGATGACGGTCACTCCCCAGCCCACCGATCACACGGGGGCAGACGACCCGACCGATACCGATGGGGACCACGTCACCGAAACGTCCCGCAACCCATCACAAGGAACCTGACCCTCATGGCCACCCAAGTATTCGACTGGATCAGACATCACGCCAATCGAGCACCCGACACCATTGCCCTCACTGATGTCTACAGTGACAGAAACTGGAGCTATGCCGAACTCAGCCAACGCATCGAGCGGCTGGCAGGGTCACTGCAGCAGACGTTCGGCATTGAACGCGGTGACCGCGTCGGGGTGCTGGCAGAAAACAGCAGCGACATTTTCGAGATCCAGTTCGCTTGTGCCCGACTGGGGGCCGTGTTTCTGCCGCTCAACTGGCGACTGACCGTGCCCGAACTCGAGTTCATCGTCAACGATGCGAGCCCGAAGCTGCTGTTTTACAGCCGCCAGTTCGAGGCCAATGCCGCCGAAATCAAAGGTCGATGCGGAATCCAGGAACTGATGCTGCTCGATCACGGGGCCGCAGACAGCCCCTATGAAAACGCCCTGACGCAAGCACCAACCGGCTATACCGAGGCCACGCTTAATCAGGACGATCTGTACGCCATCTTGTACACCTCCGGCACGACCGGCCTGCCCAAAGGCGCAGTAATCACCCATGGCATGGTGTTTTATAACGCAGTAAATATAGGCGGCCCGGCCCTAATCACCCCTGAATCCAAACACTTGTCGGTGCTGCCTTTGTTTCATATTGCGGGCCTGAATATCTTTTCCAATCCGGTCTTCCACGCCGGTGGTGCGGTTGTCGTAACGCAGACCTTTGACCCCGCTGAGTCCCTGAGCCTTCTCAGTGATCCAGCCCATGCGTTTACTCATTTTTTCGGGGTACCGGCCAACTACCTATTTATCAGCCAGCAGCCGGCATTTGCCGATGCGGACCTGTCGCACCTCAAGGTCTGTGGAGTGGGCGGAGCCCCCTGTGCGCTGTCCATCCTCGAGGCCTTCAGTCCCAAAGGCGTCGATGTGCAGCAAGGCTACGGCATGACTGAAACCAGTCCGGCGGTGTTGTGGCTCGAAGGCAAGGCCACAGTCGAGAAACTCGGCAGTGCCGGCCTGCCGGTACTGCACAACGAAGTCAAACTGATCGATGACAATGGTGGCGAGATCCTGGATGCGGAGCAGATCGGCGAACTCTGGGTCAGGGGCCCCAATGTCACTCCCGGCTACTGGAACCAGCCCGAAGCAACTGCACAAAGCATCACCGATGGCTGGCTACACACTGGCGATGCGGCCAAGCGCGACAGCGATGGCTACTACTTTATAGTCGACCGCTGGAAAGACATGTACATCTCGGGCGGGGAAAACGTGTATCCAGCCGAAGTCGAGAACGTCATCTACCAGATACCCGAGGTGGCTGAGGTCGCCGTGATCGGCATTCCCGACGAGCGCTGGGGTGAGGTGGGGGAAGCGATCATTGCACTCAAACCGGACACCACCTTAACCGCCGATGACGTCACCACCTACTGCGACGGCCGCCTGGCCCGCTACAAGCAACCCAAACAAGTACGTTTCGTCGAGGTGCTGCCGCGCAACGCCACCGGAAAAGTACTCAAGTTCGAGCTGGTGCCCAACAGCAACAATTGATTGAAGCCTTTCGTCTAGGTCCTGAGCGTATCCAGTAACGGTTCGGCTTGTAGGATCACCGCGTCCTGGTGGGGCTGTAGATCCTGTCCCCCAATCTGCTCGAAGACTTCAAGCAACGGGTCATCAATATCGGTCTTGATCCCGGACAACTCTTCGAGCACCGCCAATCCCATGTAGGGCACAGTCGATGCGTCATAGCCGCCCTCGTGACACATCATCAGGCGACCGCCGCACACCTGATCTGCCGTGCGCATCAGTTTGGCGGTAAGTTCCCGGTAACCGCGTGAATGCATCAGCTGCCGACCGAGCGAATCATGGATTCCGGCATCGAACCCGGACGGGACGATGATGAGTTCCGGCGAAAATGCCTCGAGTGCCGGAATCACCACCCGGTCGAACACCGCCTCATAAGCCCCGTAACCGGATCCCGGCGGCAGAGGAATATTGAGATTGAAGCCCTCGCCTGCCCCGGCACCGCGCTGGTCCATGCCGCCGCTGTGCAATGGAAATAAATTCTGCTGGTGAATGGAAATGGTCAACGCCCGGGGGTCTTCCCAGAACGCTGCCTCCGTACCGTTGCCATGGTGCACATCCCAGTCCACATAGGCGATGCGCTCGAGACCGCGATGGTTCATCGCGTGCAGGCCGGCGATCGCACCGTTGCAGAAGATACAGAAACCCATTCCCATGTCTGCCTTCGCGTGATGTCCGGGCGGACGCACCAGGGCATAGCCATTGTCAACGCGCTGATCCAGCAGCGCATCAACCAGTTCGATCACGCCGCCCGCAGCCAGCAAGGCGATGTCATACGAGCCCACGCCCATGGGCGTACCTATACCCGCCTCGCCGCCGGTCTCGTTCAGGACTTTCATACGATCCAGATGATCAGGCTCGTGCAACATCAGTATTTCCGCTTCGGTTGCGGGCCGGGGTCGAATCGCCACCAGCTGTTCCGTCAGGCCGGCTACATCCAGCAGATTCTTGAATCGCCGTTTGGTCTCGGGATGTTCCGCGTGCTCGTACGGCTGTACCTGTAAGCCAGGCGGCATCACCCCGGCATATTTTCCGGTGTTGTGCCACATGTACAGCTCATGCCAGACCAGTCCTGTTTTACGTGACATGGTGTTTTCCTGTTAGTTGTTTTAATGACGACTGCTTACGTTGATAGTGCACTCGACAATCGGATTCGGTCAAGGCTCGCGAAACGCCTCGCCGGTCATCTTCAGTACGGGCCGTAACAAAAAGTCGAGCACACTCTGCACACCCACTCGAATGTCGACCACCGCTCCCATGCCGGGTGTGATCTGGTTTTGACTTGGATCTGACCCGAGATAGCCTTTTTCGGTTGTGATCACCAAACGGTAGTACGGCTCACCGGATTCCTCACTGGTGTCGGGTGCCAAATGCGAGACCGTGCCGTCGAGGCCACCGTAACGGACGAAGTCATAGGCGGTGATCTTGACGGTCGCCGGCAAGCCGTCTCTAACCAGCCCACGGTCAGCGGGCGACAGTCTGGCTTCGATCACCAGCTGGTCGGCCACTGGCACGATCTGCAGGATCGGGTCCCTGGGCGCTACCACACCGCCGATGGTGTGGTAGCGAAGGTTCTTGACTTCGCCCTCGATGGGGCTGCGGATAGTGGCGCGTCGTTGCTGCTCGCTGGCTACGCTCAGGCGTTCGGTCAGCCCGGCGATTTCGGCTTCGTTGCGCGCCGATTCTTCACGTGCCCGGCGCTTGAAACGCGCCTCGGCCTGTGCAATCAGTGCCTGGGTCTCAGTGTTGCGCGCGATATGAGTCTTGCGAACCTGCTTGTGTACCTCAAGCTCGCCAGCGAGTCGGGTTTGGGTTTTCTGGGCATTGAGGACTTTGAGTTCAGCGACGAGTTCTTCTTCGAACAGCGATTTCAGCATCGTGAGTTCTTCGCGGACGAGTGCAAGGTTCGCCTCGAGAGCACTCTGCTGGGTGACGGACTCATCGAGCTTGTGGCTGAGACGGTTCAGCTGTTCCCTGAGTACCCCGAGTTCACTGGCAAGCTCGGCCTTGCGCGCAGTAAAGACAGCCTGCTCGGCAGCAGCAAGATCCGGATGTCGCGTGCTGAGTGCGTTAGCCAGTGCAAGCGCCTCACCCGACGCCTCAGCCGCCAGACGCGCACGGACCAGCATCCGGGCATCGAGCAGTGTCTGGATCTCGACGCGATTGAGACCGGCAGTGACCAGGTTCAGCGACACCAGAGCGTCGCCGGCTTTAACGCGGTCACCTTCGGTGACGTGAAACGCTTCGATGATGCCGCCTTCGAGGTGCTGAATCACTTTGACCCGGCCCTGGGGAGAGACCTCACCGGTGGCCACCGCCACCCGTTCGATGTCAGCGAAGTAAGTCCAGATCAAAAACGCTGCGATCACGGCCATAATGAGCCAGGGCCAGCCGCGAAGGCCGAGCCTGCCGTGCTGCTCGAGCAGTGCGTCCAGCGAGTTCATGGCTGCTTCACCGGTGCGGCTGAAAGTTTCGACAGCACTTCCTGGGCGGGACCGGCTGCCCGGATGCGCCCGTCGGACCGCAGCGCGATCACGCCGTCGGCCGCCTGCAGCAGCACCCGGCTGTGGGTCACCACCAATACGGTTCGCTCGGCGGAAAGTGCTTTGAGTGAGCGGGCGAGCGCAATTTCTGCATTCTGGTCGAGGTCCGCGGTCGGCTCGTCCAACAACAGCACCGCTGGATCG